>SESG01015899.1_pt1 | contig 37092 bp, 37 predicted proteins | sample 3171421 | NCBI WGS metagenome assembly SESG01 (sample SAMN10866946, study PRJNA518727) | freshwater metagenome | biome: subpolar coniferous forest; feature: holomictic lake; material: water; isolation source: holomictic Lake 227, 6 m and 8 m depth | place: Canada: near Kenora, Ontario | collected...
TTCGAGGACTAACTTCAATCCGGTTCCCAAAATTTGGTGTAGACCCCCCTGTAGACCCAGCTTAACTGGAGCGGGTGACGAGACTCGAACTCGCGACGTCTTCCTTGGCAAGGAAGTGCTCTACCACTGAGCTACACCCGCGTTTTACGCTGCCTGCGCCCACAAACTTGGTGAGGCAGGGAGGGAAAACTAGGGGGAACCAGCCCCGCTTGCAAGCGATTTTTTGAGAGAAATGCGCTAAGAACAGCCCTGGCTGGTGCCGCACTCTGTGCAGCAGCCGCAGGCTCCCGCGCGGATCACTTTGTTGCTGCCGCAGTTGGAGCAGGTGACGTCCATATACATGTTGCCCAGAGCTTCCTTGACGCGATCAGCAAAGTCCGTGTGGTGGTTCTGGCCGCTGTGCCCATTGTGTCCGCCGTGCCCATTGGTGCCTTCGGAGTTGGCCCGGCTGGTGACTACGTCGACGACCTCTTTCTCACCCGTGCGCGAAAGGTCGGAGACGGGGCGGTTGACTGTCTTTTTATCGATCTCGGGCAACTCTTTCATCGGCAGCTCGGGCTGCGTTTTGTGCGGGGAGGTGGCCTCCTTGTAGCCTTTGATGAACTGGCAGCCGAGCCAGCGGAAGACATAGTCGGTGATGGAGGTGGCGTTGCGGATGTCGGGGTTCTTGGTGAAGCCCGAGGGCTCGAAACGCTGGTGGGCGAATTTTTTCACCAGGCTCTCCAGGGGCACTCCGTATTGGAGGGAGAGGGAGGTGAGGGTCGCCACGGTGTCCATGAGACCGCCGATGGTGCTGCCTTCCTTGGACATCTGGATGAAGAGTTCCCCGGGCATGCCGTTCTCGTAGACGCCGACGGTGATGTAGCCTTCGTGTCCGGCGATGTCGAACTTGTGCGTGACGGAGACGCGCGTGTCGGGCATGCGCACCCGCACCGGCTTGTTGACCTTCTGGCGCAGGTCGCCTATTTCTTTTTCCAACTCGACGATGCGCTCTTCCAATTCTTTCTTTTCAGCAAACTCGGCGTCGATGCCACTCACGTCGCCGGAGCCCATGCCTTCGGTCTTCTTGGTGTTGAGCGGTGCGGAACGCTTGGAGCCGTCGCGGTAGATGGCGATGGCCTTGAGGCCGAGCTGCCAGCCTTCGATGTAGGTGTTCATGATCTCCTCCACCGTGGCCTGCTCGGGCATGTTGACGGTCTTGGAGATGGCGCCACTGAGGAAGGGCTGCGCGGCGGCCATCATGCGGATATGCCCCTGGTAGCCAAGGCTGCGCTTGCCGCGGTGCGGCTTGAAGGCGCAGTCGAATACCGGGAGGTGTTCCGGCTTGAGCCCGGAGGCGATGATTGCATCGCTCGCATCGTCCTCGACGTCTTCAATGGTGTCGAACTGGGCGATGTGGGCGATGATTTTCGCGATCTCTTCCTCCGAATACCCAAGCTGATGAAGGGCCGGGGCAACGGTCTGGTTGACGAGCTTGAGCATGCCGCCGCCGGCGAGCAGTTTGTATTTCACCAGCGCGATGTCGGGCTCAATGCCGGTGGTGTCGCAGTCCATGAGGAAACCGATGGTGCCGGTGGGGGCGAGCACGCTGACCTGCGCATTGCGGTAGCCGTGTTTTTTGCCGAGCGCGAGCGCGTTGTCCCAGCATTGTTGGGCTTCCTGCTTGAGGTAGTGGAATTGTTCGCTGGCCTGGATGGCATCGACATGGTTGCGGTGCCGCTCGATGACTTCGAGCATGGAGGCGACGTTGTCCTTGGCGACCGGCTTCTGGATGGCGCGGGTGCGCGCATCCTTGTAGCCCTCGAACGGCCCCATGGCAGCCGAGAGGCGGGCGCTCTGTTCGTAGGCGTGCCCGGTCATGATGGCGGTGATGGCTCCGGCGAGCGCGCGGCCCTCGTCGCTGTCGTAGCCGAGGCCCATGCTCATGATCAGCGCGCCGAGGTTGGCGTAGCCAAGGCCGAGCGTGCGGAAGATGTGCGAGTTTTCCGCGATCTCCTTGATCGGGTAGCTGGCGTTATCCACCAGGATTTCCTGCGCGGTGATGAAGAGGCGCACGGCGGCCTTGAAGCGCTTGATGTCGAAGCTGCCATCCTCGCGCTTGAACTTCATGAGGTTGAGCGAGGCGAGGTTGCATGCCGTGTCGTCCAGGAAGAGGTATTCCGAGCACGGGTTGGTGGAGTTCTGCCGCGCGGTGCCTTTGCAGGTGTGCCAGGTGTGGATGGTGGAGTCGAACTGCATCCCGGGATCGCCGCAGATGTGGGTTCCCGTGGCGATCTTGCGCAGCAACTCGCGGGCGTCTTTCTTTTCGCACGGCTTGCCGTCGGTGACGCGCTTGGTCCACCATTCCTTGCCCTCAATGGCGGCCTGCATGAACTCGTCGCTCACGCGGACGGAAAGGTTCTCGTTTTGATACATGATCGAGCCGTAGGCCTCGCCGTTGTAATCGGCGGCGTAACCCTGCTCGATGAGCGCCCAGGCTTTGCGCTCTTCCTTGGTCTTGGCTTCAATGAATTCCTCGATGTCCGGGTGCCAGTCCTTGAGGGTGTTCATTTTGGCGGCGCGACGGGTTTTGCCGCCGGACTTCACCACGTTGGCCACCTGGTCATAGACCTTGAGGAAGGAGAGTGGGCCGCTCGGGCGTCCGCCGCCGCTGAGCTTCTCACGCGTGCTGCGCAGGCTGGAGAGATCACTGCCGGTGCCCGAGCCGTATTTGAAGAGCAACGCCTCGGATTTGGCGAGCCGCATGATGTCCTCCATCGTATCCTTCACGGACTGGATGAAGCAGGCGCTCCCCTGCGGGTATTCATACTGGCTGGGGGCTTTTTCCGCCTCGCCCGTGGCCGGGTTGTAAAAGTAATTCCCCTGCTGTCCGCCCTTGCCGATGCCGTATTGATGGTAAAGGCCGACGTTGAACCAGACCGGGCTGTTGAACGCGCCGTGCTGGTTGAGGCAGAGCCACGTCAGGTCGTCGTAAAAAACCTTGGCCGCCTCTTCGTCCGCAAAATAGCCGTCGGCGATACCCCAGTCGGTGATCGTCCGCGTGACGCGGTGAATCAACTGGCGCACGGAGTTTTCGCGCCCCCCTTTATAGGGATCGGCACCGTGCGCAATGTCCCCATAGAAATACTTCGAGACGGCAATCTTGGTGGCCAGCGCAGACCAACTCTTGGGCACTTCCACGTCATCCTGCTTGAAGATCGCCTTGCCGCTGTCGTCCGTGATGGAGGCGTCGCGGCGATCCCATTCCACCTGATCAAAAGGGGAGACGTTGGCGGCGCTGAAGGTGCGTTCAAATTTCAATCCCGAGCGATGTCCTGCCCCTTTGGAGGCTGCGGCGCGACGGCCCGGAGTGATACGGTCAGAGGTTTTGGGGGCGATGGAGCGAACTCCTGTCTTGAGCTTTTGCATGGCGGAATGGGCCTTCCTAGTTAATGTGCGACGTTTTTGAGGGATTTGCGAATTTTTTGCCGTGGCCAGCCGGTCTTTTTCCCCAGTAAACCGGGGAAAACCGATGCGGAGCTTACAGGCTCCACACCACAGCTTGTTGGGGCGAACGAGGGAAATAGCACAACATATTGTGGTTTTCGGCAAGATGAAAAATACACAACCGCTCCTTTTTTCGCTTGCCAGAAAATCGGCCCCCGTCCGTTTTAGGCCCCTAGCAATTCGCAAGCCAAACCCCAAAAATACCCGTCAAAGAGGCACTTCCGAAGCGAAGGATGGGGCAAAAAGGGCGTAAAAAACGGATGAAAACCGGGGGGATTTTTGGCGTTGCGGACGCTTGCCGCGCACCAAAAATCAAAGAAGACCTCAGCCTAAAAAACTGTGAACCTCACACCTCCAGCCGCTTCTCAAACCGGCTCAGGAGGCGGATGCCGCGTTCGGTGACGGTGACGACATCCTCAATCCGCACCCCTCCCAAACCGGGGTAGTAGAGCCCCGGCTCCACGGTCAGAACCTGCCCCGGCTTGAAGCGGGTGCGCCCAAAGCGCGGCTCTTCGTGCAATTCCAGACCGAGTCCGTGACCGGTGCCGTGGAAAAAGCCCGTCCAGCGGCCTTTGCGCTGCTCGGTGGGGTAGCCGCGTTCGGTAAAGAGCGCCTGCACGGCTTCATGCACCGCTTTTCCATCCACGCCCGGCTTCATGGCGCGGAGCGCAAGGTTTTGACCTTCAAGCACCGTCTCCCAAAGCTGCCGCTGAGCGTGGGTGGCGCGGCCTCGGACGACGGTGCGCGTCATGTCGCCGTAGTACCCGGTGCGCGCATCGCGCGGGAAGATGTCCAGAATGATCAGCGCGTGCGCCTTGAGCGGGCCGTGGCCGCGCTCGTGCGGGTCGCATCCCTGCTCACCGCCCGCCACAATGGTGTTCGCGGGCTGGCCTCCGGCGTGGAGAATGGCGGAGTCGATCTCGGCGCGAAGCCGTTCCGAGGTCAGCGTGCGCCCGCCCCATTGGAGCTGATGCCTTGTGCCGATCTTGGAGGCGGCGAGCACTTCCATGCCGCGCGCCATCCCGGCTTCGGTGATCGCGAGCGCACGCCGCAGCTTGCGCAGTTCCTCCGCGCTCTTGCATTCGCGCTCCGGGAAAAAAAGGCCGCTGACCGGCTCCAGTGCGATCCCCGCCTTTGCAAGCTCGGTGGCCAGACCGAGCGGAAACGTGGCAGGCACTTGGGCCTTGCGCACGCGCTGTTCCTGAAGAAACCGGGTGAGCACCGCCGCAAACGACGGCTCTTTGCCCGCACGCTTGGCCACATCGCCATAGGCGATCACCTCATCCACCTGTGCCTGGGCGCGGCCCCGGTCGATCTCCAGCTCATTGAGCAGCACCCTACGGCGGCCCGCTTTTTCCAGGAAGATAAACGGGTCGGGCGCAAAAAAGCGCGTGGCGTAAAGCAGATCGGGATCGGTCTCGCTCGAGGCCGCAATGAGGCGGGGAAGGGATTTTTTCATGGGTGCGGTGATTTTATTATAACTCCTATACGACTTATAAAACCGATACGACCCATAATGCGAAAGCGAAATACACCCGCTGCTTTGAGGGCTTGCGAAGAGATCTGAAATCATGCAATGTTCCCCTTGGCCATGAACGAAGTAACCAACCGCATCCTTGTTGCCGAAGATCACTATGTTTCCCGGCACCTTTTGGAGCGCAACTTGGCCAACTGGGGCTTTAGCGTGGCCAGCGCGGAGGATGGCGAAGAGGCGCTGCGTATTCTGGAGGGGGAAGACCCTCCTTCCATCGCGATTATTGACTGGATGATGCCCAAAGTCGACGGCGTGGAAGTCTGCCGCCGGGTGCGCGCCCGCAAAGACCGCCCGTACCTCTACCTCCTGCTGCTCACGGCCAAGAGCCAGAAGGAAGAAGTCGCCGCCGGACTGGAAGCCGGAGCGGACGACTATGTCATCAAGCCTTTCGACCCGGACGAACTCCGCGCCCGGCTGAAGGTGGGCCAGCGCGTGGTGCAACTGGAGCGCACCCTTGCCAAAAAAGTGGGGGACTTGGAGCAGGCGCTCGCCGATGTCCACAAATTGAAGGCATTGATCCCGATTTGCATGTACTGCAAGAGTGTCCGCGACGACCAAGACTACTGGCATCAAATCGAAGAATACCTCCACACCGAGACCGGCTCCGACTTCACCCACGGCATCTGCCCCAAGTGCCTCGCCAAAATGGAGCAGGAACTCCCTAAAAACGATTAAGACCCGCCCACCCGGCTCTCCGTGACCCCCTTTGCTGATATGGACTGGACTTGCTGGAAGCCGCGCGAACGCAGCGTGATCTGCTTTATTTTCCGGAACCGGGAAATTCTGCTCATCCACAAAAAGCGGGGGCTTGGCGGCGGAAAAATCAACGCCCCCGGCGGCAAGATCGAGCCGGGGGAATCCCCCCGTGAAGCCGCCATCCGCGAGACCCAGGAGGAGGTCGGGCTCACGCCCTTGGAACCGCGCCCGCTGGGCGAACTCTTCTTCCAGTTCACCGACGGCCTGAGCATCCACTGCACCGCCTTCCGCGCGGAAGGGTGCGAAGGCACCCCTGTGGAGACCGACGAAGCCGTGCCGCTCTGGACGCCTTTGGACGCCATCCCCTACCACGCCATGTGGGCCGATGACATCCAATGGCTGCCGCTCTTGATCGCCGGGCGCGCCTTCCGGGGCTATTATCTCTTTGAGGGAGACACGATGCTGCAACACCGGATCGAACTCCTCCCGGAGTCCGGGGCATAGAGCAGCTTTCGCGGCTTACAAACCGGGACTCTGGGCGATCTCCACCCCGGCTTCAGGCCCGGTGACGGGTTGGCCTTCGATGGTGACTTGCAGGGCTTCGGGATCACTGGTTTTAATCCAGAAATATTGCCCCCTGTAAGTCAGCACGGGCTGCGCGGGATTCACAAAACCGTAATAGAGGGAGGAATTCCTGGGGTTGTCCCGGACGATCCGCACCTTGATCCGTTTGCTCACACGCACCTTGATCTCCCGGACGGCTCCCGGCGGTGGAAAAACCGCTGGAGCGGGAGTCGCGGCAGCGGCAGCCGCTTCGGCAAGGACGGCGTCATCCGTGCTCCCCGTAGTGACCGGCTCGGCGCGGCGAACTTCCGGCTCAGGCGTGGGGGAAGCCGGGAGATTCAGCGACGGAGGGACAGGAATCACCATCGCCTCGGGAGAAGGCGCGGGCGCGGCGGTGGGCTCAGGCGACGGTGTTGGCGTGGCAACGACCCCGTTCTCCTTCTTTACGAAATTTTCCACCGAACCGAGCCGCCGGAAATTCATGACATACCACCCCGCAAAGGCCGAGAGCAGCAGCATGAGAAGGAAAACAAAAAAAGCGATCAGCCAGCGCGGTTTCTCGGGCGGTTGCTGGGGTTCCTGGAGCTTGTGCTGCGCAGGAGGCGCCTCATCGGTCTGCAAATACTGGTACTCGGCCAGACCGACGGTGCTGCCCGCCTCCACGGTTGGGTATTTGGTAATATCCACGCCGAGAAACTTGGCGTAGAGCACCAAAAAACTGCGGGCATACGTGATGTTGGGAAAACGCATGTACTCGTCGTTCTCAAGATCGAGGATGCGCGCAGCCCGGATCTTGGTGGCACGCGAGACCTCCTCAACACCCAGGTTTTTTTTGAGCCGCGCTTCGCGCAGCGCTTGGCCGACACTTGCTAGCATAAGTTTGGGAATTTTGAGCGTTTAGATAAGATCGTCCAAGTCCACCAGAATTTCACGCGGTTTCGCCCCCTCCCCCGCGGCGACATATCCGCGCGCTTCAAGGATGTCCACCACGCGGGCCGCGCGGGTGTAGCCCAGGCGCAACCGGCGCTGGAAAAGCGAGGTGCTCACCTTGCGTTCCTGTTTCATGATTTCGATGCACTTCTGCACCAGTTCCTCGTCTTCCTCGGAGAGTTCTTCCGCCCCGGCGCCTTCGCCGGAGAGGCGGTCGTGGATTTCGCTCTCGAAATCCGGCGTGCTCTGGGCGGAAACAAATTCCACCAGGCGGTGGATTTCCTCGTCCGTCACCAGGGCCCCCTGGGCGCGGGTCATGCGCGAGGTGCCGGGCGGCTGGTAGAGCATGTCGCCCTGGCCGAGAAGCCGTTCCGCCCCTTTTTCATCCAGAATGATGCGCGAATCCAAAGCGCTGGCCACCTGGAAGGCGATGCGGCTGGGAATGTTGGCTTTGATCACCCCGGTGATGACATCCGCGCGCGGCGTCTGCGTGGCGACAATCATGTGGATGCCTGCGGCCCGCGCCATTTGCGTGATGCGGGCAATGGCGCTTTCGACATCCGCAGGGGCGGTCTGCATCAGGTCGGCCAACTCGTCGATGATGACGACGATGTAACCCATCGGCCCTTCGGGAATCTCGATCTCGTCGTCCCGCCGCACCCGCACCGGGGGGCGGCTCTCCTCTTCCTGCAAGCCCTGGGCCTCTGCGCCCTCCGGGGTTTCCCACGGCGCAAGGTCGGCCCCGTTCTTGGCCGCCTCGGCCCCGGCTTCGGCGTCGAGTTCCTTTTGCGACTTGGGCCGGGGCCGGGCGTTGAAGGAGGTGATGTTGCGCACGCCGGTCTTGGCAAAAATCTTGTAGCGTTTTTCCATCTCATCAATGACCCAGCGCAGCGCGAGCAGCACTTTTTTGGGATCGGTGACGACGGGGATGACCAGATGCGGCAGGGTGTTGTAAATCTGCATTTCGACCACCTTCGGGTCGATCATGATGAAGCGAAGCTGATCCGGCGTGAACCGATAGAGGATGGAGGCGATGATGCCGTTGATGCAGACGCTCTTGCCGGAGCCGGTGGTGCCCGCCACGAGCAAGTGAGGCATGGCGGCGAGGTCGCCCAGGATCACCTTTCCGTACACGTCCTTGCCGAGCACCAGCGGGATTTTAGCCTTGGTATTGAGCCAGTCCTCGGACTCCATCAACTCGCGGTAGGTGACTTTCTGTTTGCGGCTGTTGGCGATCTCAATGCCGACGGTGTCCTTGCCGGGAATGGGGGCGAGGATGTTGATGCGCTCGGCGCGGGTGGCGCGGGCGATGTCGCGTTCCAACGCGACGATCTTGTCCACGCGCACCCCCTTGGCGGGATAGACTTCGTAGCGCGTGATGGTCGGGCCGCGCGTGATGTCCCCCGGCGCGACGGCGATGCCAAACTGCTCCAGCGTGTCGATCACCAGCGCCTGAATTCTCAGCAGTTCGGCGGGATCGGCGGCCCCGGCATCCGCGGGATTCTGTTCGTCCAGCAAGTCCAAACCGGGCAGTTGATAGTCTTCAACGTGCACAGGGCTCTTGGGCGTGATCGCATCGCTCTTTTCCTTTTTGGGAGATTCCGCCTTGCTGGCGGTCGCGTTGGTGTCGATCACCTTTGGCGCAGGCCGGTCAGGGGCAAACACGGGCTGCACTTCCGCTTCCACTTCCACCACAGGTTCCGGCTCGGTTTCCTCGGGGAGCGCCAGCGGTTTCACGCCCTTGCGCTTGAGTTGCCGTTCGAGCTTGCGCGCCTCCGCTTCAATGCGCTTGCGCTCCAATTCCAAGCGTCCGCGCTCATTGGCACGGGCGATTTGCCACCGGTGGTAGCGCTCCATCAAAAGGGGAACTTGCCCCACCACCCGATGCATGACGATCACCGGATGGATGCCGGTCATCAGGATCAGACTCGAAAGATAAAGGCCCGAGAGCAGGAGCAGCGAACCGAGCTTGTTGAAGGTATGCAGGAAAAAACCTTTCCCCAGCCAGAGTCCAATCTGGCCTCCCGCTCCGGGCACTTTCATGACGGCGGGCCAGTCATGCAAAAAATTGTGCGGGATCTGCAGCAGGCATGCGCCGGAAATGACAAAGAGAAAACACCACGGCAACCGCCGCACCAGCAAGGCGTCGGGATGGATCAGCTTGAGCGTTCCAAAGCCGAAAAGGATGGCGGCGATCAGAAAGGAGGCCGCGCCAAAAAGAAAATAGAGAATGCCCCCAGCGTAGGCACCCGCAATCCCGATAAAATTGTGGGCGTGCCGGTTGGAATTACTGGAAGGCGCAAGAGGAAACCAATCGGGGAGATCGTGCGCATCATAGGAAAGCAACGCTAGAAACAGCAGCGTGCCCGCTCCTAAAAGAAGCAGACCGATAACTTCCTGGTGAAGGCGATGCTCTGATTCGCGTGACATTCGCGCCACTGTAACCTTCCCTTTGCGGGTTTCAAGAAATCATGCCAAAAGGAGATGAGTTTCGCTCCTGAACGGCCCATAAGTCCTATAAGACTCCTAAGACCTATACGCCCCATGGCTCCCGCGTCCGTACAGACACAAACGCCACCGGGCATACCGGTGGCGTCTGAAAACTTGGTTCCGAGAAAAAAGCGGGGGCCCGCTTATTTCATCAAAAGCACCGCACGGGCGTGCTTGATTTCCCGGGTGATCTTGCGATGGAACTGGGCCGGGAGGCCGGTCATGCGACGGGGCAGGATTTTGCCCGCTTCGGTCACGAATCGCTTGAGGATTTCGGGGTTTTTGTAATCGATGGCTTCCAGGGCGACGTCAATACGACGGCGGGGCATCGTGCGGTTGGCACGGCGGAAGTTGGAACGGCGTTGCGGAGTCTTCGGCTGCATAACTTATTTGGTCTCCCGGTGGAGCGTGTGGCGCTTCAGGAAGGGATTGTATTTTTTCTTCTCGAGACGGGTGGGAGTATTAGGGCTTTTCTTGTTCCGTGTCGAGATGTAACGGGATGCCGGTTTGCCTTCGGCTTTCGCCTCGGTGCATTCGAGCGTGATGATGTCTCTGGCCATAGGTCTATTCTTTCAAATCGCTGGGCGCTTCTTCCTCCTCGCTTTCGGCGGCGCCAGCTTCCTCTTCGGTAAGGCCGAAAAGGGAGGTGACAGGCTGCCGGACGCGGATGGCTTTGCGCTGTTTTTCAATTTGCGCCTGGCACTCCACGGTGCAGCGCGCGAAAGGGATGGCTTCGAGCCGGGGGTGCGGAATCGCTTTTCCGCTCATTTCGCAAATGCCGTAGGTTCCGGCGTCAATGCGCTTGAGGGCTTCTTCGATCTCGTAAAGGGCGTCCTGCTCCTGGGAAAGGAGGCTGAGGGCGAAATCCCGGTCGTAAGCGTCGCTACCGGCATCCGCCTGGTGCATGCCAAAGGCGCTGGCTTCGCTGCCTTCCGCGCGGGAACGCAGGTTGTCCTTGGCGACGCCCGCCATGGAATCGAGCATGCCGTCGCGCAGGGCGAGCAGGCGCTCTCTTTGTTTCTTGAGGAAAGGCGTGATCTTGACCTCGGCAGGCTTCACTTCTGGAACGGGGACGGCAGTTGGCTTGGATTTGGGCATGGCTTTTGCAAATTTGCTCACGGGCGACGGCGCCGCTTTGACCACAGCAGGCTTCTTCACGCTCTTGGGAGCGCTTGAGGCTTTCGGTTTTGTCGCTTTTGCTTGTTTCGGATTCGCCATAAAAGTTGAGGGTGCCCAAAAAATGGAGCGCGAATACTTATCGGCTTTCAACGGGTCATGCAAGGGGAATATCTTCTAATTATTCACCCGTTCCCCCGCTTTTTCCCGCAGGAGACCTCAAGAACTGGCGCTGGTGTAGCGCGAAAGCGCCAGTTTCCAGAGTAAACGGTTGAGGGAAAGCGCCACAAAGGTGGCCGCCCCGAGGTGCAGCAGCGGGGGGAAGATATCGCCTTTGGCCGCCCCGATGAGCACGCGGGCGGGGACGTTGGCCACAAGGATCACCGGGATGATCCATGAGAAGACGAATTTAAAAGCCCCGGCTCCCTTGAAGATGGAGTCCGGGTAGCGCGCGATGTTGAAAAGGTTGTAGTAGCCGTAAACGAGCCCCTGGGCGCGGACGATCCAGAAGGAGAGCGTCGTCAAAAAGAACATGATGGAATAGTGGATGGTGATGCCGAAACCAACGGCGGCGGCGTAGAGCAGCATCTGGGGGGCGCTCGGATGGATGCCCAGCTTGCCCAGGGCGAGGCCGATGATGAATACGCTCACCCCGGCGTTGATGACGCTGTCGAAGCCGAATTGCCGCGTGGAGACGGCAAACTGGGTGTCGATGGGCAGGAGCATCATGAAATCCATCCGCCCGGTGCGCACCATCTCAGGGATGTTGACGACGTTGAGGTAAAAGAACGCCTGGAAGATCTGGCTGATAAGCTGGTGGGTGCCGATCAAGAGGATCATCTCCCACTTGCTCCAGTCGCCAATGGCGTCCACGTATTGGAAAATGACCTCGATGAAAACGATCTGCCCCAGAAACCAGAGCAGCTCCACCACAATCCAAAGCAGGAAGTTCGCCTTGAAGCTCATCTCGCGGATCAGCGAGTTGCGGAACATGATCGCGTAGATTGCGAAGTAACGGCGCATTTTTAGGATTTTACCATGAAGAAGATTTCACCACGAAGAACACAGAGGACACGAAGAAAAGAAAAAGATTGTAGAATAGAATCCCTCTTCTCACCTTCGTGTTCTTCGTGTCCTCTGTGGTGAATCATATTTAGAAAGGCTGCCACCAATTCCCTGAAACGACAATCATCGTGAGCAGCTTCACTGTATTGCCGTAGTAATCCTCTGCGGCAGGATTGCGGGCGCGCAGATCCTCCCAAAGCGCGTTGAGCCACGCTTGGCCTGCGGGATCGCTCATGGCGGCGACGGCCAGCGGCCCAATGAAGGCGGCGCTGCTGTCTTCCGTGAGCGGCTTGCCGTCGAGTTGATAGCCGGCGTTGAGTTTCGCGGGGGCGCCCCCGGTGGTCTTTTGGGCCCACGCATTGAGGGGGGTGAGCAGCGCCAACGCCCGCGCATCGCCGCTCAGAAGATAGTCCGTGCCCACCCGCCACGGCATGCGGCAGGCGTTGTAGGAGTAGCCGCCGTCGTTGCCGCCCTCCAGGTAACGGGGCGGCGCCGGCCGGTAGGCACCTTGCTTGTATTGCACAAAATCCGGCACGAGGCCGGTTTTCGCACTGTGCGCCGCAACCAGTTCGCTCAGGAGCCGGTAAGTGGTGTCGGTGATTTGCATCCACGTGGCCTCGCCCGATGCGGCGGCGAAGCCTTTGAAGTGCGCGGGCATGAAGTCCGACGGGCGGAACCCTCCCCGCTGGCGGCTTTCGGCATCCACCCAACTCCCGAGCGTGAGGGTGTGCCGTTGCGGATCGGTTTCCGCAGAGCGGATGGCGGCAATCACCTTCAGCGCCTCCTTGCGGTAGTCAATCTCCCCCTGGCTGCCCCATTGGCGGTCGGCCATCAGCAGGGCGCAGGCGATGTCCAGATCGCCATCGGTGGCGGAAGACCGTCCGTCGGCATCTTCGGTGAGGCTTTGGGCATTGGGCCGGGAGACCTGCCGCCACGCCATCAAAACCCGGTTGTTTTCCGCCGGGTGCGCCCGGAAGAAGCGGTAGAGGCCATCGAAATCCGCGTGCGCTTGCGGGTCGGCTCCCGCCATCAACACGGCGGCCAGCATCCCGTAGCCGTGCCCTTCGGAAACGGAGTGGGTGTTCTTTGGGGCGAAGGTTTTCTCCGCGTTGCAAAAGACGTAGCGCTGCCCATCGCCGGTAGAGCGCAGGTAGCTCGCTTTCCAAACGCGGTAAAAGGCGACCACCGCCGCATCGCGTTCGGCCTGGCTTTGGGCACTGGGCTGGATGCTCCCCGCCGTGTACACGGTATGCTGGGGGAAGGGACGCTGCGCATCTGCCCCAAAGGCGCATAGCGCAAGGGGCATGATGCAGAGGAACACGAAGGCGGCGGTTTTCATGCGTTTAGCCTCCCACCGCTTGATAATGCCGAATCCCCCGCCTCCACATCGTCTGGGCCACGGTGAACATCACGAGCACCCACCCCGCCTGGATGAGCAACCCCTGCCAAAGAGCGGCTCCCGACACCCGTTCCAGGAAAACCTGCACGGGGAAGAAGAGTTCATACGGAAACGGCAGCCAGCGCAGGATGGCTTGGAACCAGCCGGGCATGATGTCGAGCGGGAAGGTCTGCCCGCTCAAGAAATACTCAAAGGAGTAGAGGATAAAAACGATGGTGCTGATCTCCAAAATCCAGAACGCCAGGAGCGCCAGAGTGTAGGCGATCAAAAACGAGAGGCCCGCCGCCATCGCCGTGGAGAGAAAAAAGAGCGGCCACGTCCAGAGGGATTTGGGCAGCACGATGTAGCTGCGGAACCAATAGAGCGCCAGCGCCAGAGGCAGGACGGTGACGAGCGTGTAGACAATGCGGTAGGAGACAAACAGCGAGAAACGGTAGCCGAGGTAATTGAGCGGCTTGACAAGGAAGGCGCTGATCTGCCCCTCCCGGATGTCGCTCGCGATCTGCCATTCATCCTCGGTGGGGGTGACAATGTTGTCCACCAGCAGGATCAGCAGGAAATACCAGATCACCGCCGCGTAATCATACGAGCCCACGGGGGTTTTCGAACCGGCAAAGATTGCCCGCCAAATGAGCGCCGTTCCAACCAGCGGCACCAGGCCAAACAAGGAGCGGAGCAGAAAGTTCCAGCGGTAGACAAAGGTGTTTTGCAGACCGATCTCAAAGACTTTCCTGTATTTTTGGAGCATGAAAAGGCCATCATGCAGGCAAATCGCGCCGGATTCAACGCCATGCTTTCTCCGGCGGGGCAATTGTCACGCAATTGTAACATTCCCGTCATGCGCTTGTAACAATACAGAGGTCAGCTTTGCCCCGTTGTTTGCATCGTGCCTTCCCGGAAGTTTTCCGGGGCATCGCAGATGGAACACACAACCCAACAAATAACTACCTCATGACAAAAACCATCCTCACGACGTTGGCGCTGGCTGGCGCCCTCACCTTCGGAAGCGCGACCGTCGCTTCCGCCCAAGACAGCGGCGCCCTGCTCGACGCGCTGGTTCGCAAAAAAGTTCTCTCTTCCCAGGAAGCCGAGGACGTCCGCGCCGACCTCATCCGCGAGAGTGCCGCCTCCAATGCCGGCAAGTTGCAGCTCTCCAACTCGATCACGAGCCTCAAGCTCTCTGGAGACGTGCGGCTGCGTTACCAGTATGACAACAAGGATCCGCAGGTCAAAACGGCGCTCGCAGCATCCAACTACCTGTTCAGCCCCAACGATACGACGACCATCAACAGCGCGTACACCTCATATCCCTACTCGAACGCCACCGGAACCAAATTTTCCGCCAACCCTTGGGTTTACGACTCCAAGGGATATTATACAACCACCGCCAACGTGTATGACTCCAAGGGCAATCTGGTGTATGCCAAGGGCGATGCGCTGCGCGACAGCAGCGGCAAGCAAATCCGCGGGGTTGTCAACCCCACCACGACCAACGTGGGCAACCCGGCCAACGGCGTGCAGCGCAACCGCGAACGCATCCGCCTGCGCTTGAATGGGGACTTCACCCTCGCCGGGGGCTTCTTCGGCGGCGTGCAGCTCCAGACCACGCAAAACTCGGACAGCGCCAACCAGACCTTCGGCGACTCGGGAAGCGCCACCAATCCTGGCGCCTCCGCCTCCGGTTTCAGCAACTACAGCATCTACCTCAGCCGCGCTTTCGTGGGCTGGGGCAATGACTGGCTCACCTTGGTGGGCGGCAAGCAGCCCAACCCCTTCTACACCACCGACATGGTTTGGGATCCGGACATCAACCCAAGCGGCTTCGTGGAGAAAGTGGATATCATGAAGCTCTTCACCGGCGGCATCAGCGAAACGCTGGGCACAACGGCAGACGGCAAGCAAGTCTCTTCCGTCTCCACCGTCCGCTCCGAGAGCCCCTTTGATCTGAGCTTGGTCGCCGGCCAGTTTGTGTTCAGCGACAACAATGAAGATTTCTTTGGCTCCGGTTACAAAACCGACGTCTGGCTCTTCAACACCCAGCTCATCGGCTCCTACAAGCTCAATTCAAACGTGAAATTCACGCTGGCTCCCGGCTACATGACCTACACCAGCGGCAACGTGACCGACACGACCGGCTCCCTCAACGAGACCCAGTTCGTGACCACCAAGGCCGGAACGGTCGTCCTCACCAACTACCAATACTCCGCGAATCAGAAGGATAGCGTGCAGGTTGCGCAACCCGCCACCCGCTACCTCTCCATCATCACCGCTCCCGGTGATGTCTCCTTCAAGCTCTGCGGCCAAAAAGTCAAGTTGCTGTGGGACTTCGCCTACAACACCGCAGGCAAAGACCGCGTGGAACAACTCTACGGGCTTCAGGACATCCAAATCCCCAGCACCTACGACGCCAACGGCAACGTGACCCAGTATAAGAACAAGCACGGGGCGGTGACGAGCAGCACGAAGGTAAGCGCCACCCGCGTTTCCGGCCACTCCAGCCAGGACGACATTGCATGGCTCGCCGGTGTGCAGATTGGTGAAAACAAGAAGAAGGGTGACTGGTCTGTCATGTCGAACTTCCGCCAGACCGGCCTCGGCGCGGTGGATCCGAACCTGAACGATTCAGACTTCGCCCTCGGACAGCTCAACATGCAGGGCATCAAGAGCGGTGTGGCCTATAACTTCACCGACTTCTGCGTGGGCGCAATCACCTACTACAACGCGTGGAACCTCCGCAAGGATCTCATCGGCGGACAGGCCTCGAGCGGCAACAGCATTGCCAACATGAACGGGGTGAGCATCCTCCAGGTCGATCTCAACGTGAAATTCTAAAAAGCAAATTGGTGTTCCGTTAAAAAAACCGAGCCCGGCGCAAGTGGTTTGCGCCGGGCTCACCTTTCCAAAAAAAACCAACTACTCCATCTGAAATTATGAAAAAACTGATTGCGATAGCCGCTACGCTCGCCGTTTCCGCCGCATTTGCCGGTGCGGAACAGCTCGTCATCAAAGGTTCCGACACCCTCGGCGCCAAACTCGTTCCGCAGCTTGCGGAAGCCTACAAGGCCGAAAACCCCGGAAGCTCCTTTAACATCGCCGCGGAAGGTTCCTCGACCGGCTTCGCCGCGTTGATTGACCAGACCGCCAACATCGGCATGTCCAGCCGCCGCGCGAAGCCGACGGAAATCTCCGCCGCGCTCGCCAAAGGGCTGGAACTGCGCCCGACCATCGTGGCGTGGGACGGCATCGCCATCGTCTTGAACGCGGGGAACCCGATCAAATCCCTCACCAAGAAGCAGGTGGAGCAGATCTTCGCCGGGGACATCACTGACTGGTCCGCAGTCGGCGGCAAGCCGGGCAAAATCTCCATCTACACCCGCAACACCGCCTCCGGCACCTATGCGGACTTCAAGGAACTCGCCATGAACAAGCGCGATTACGCCGGGTCGGCCCAGAAGATGGCCGGCAACGAGCAGATCGTCTCGGAAGTGGGCAAGAATCTCAGCGGGATCGGCTACGTCGGCCTCGCCTATACCAAGGCGGAAGGCATCAAGGTGGCGGAAGTGGACGGCAAGACGCCCACGCAAGCGGACGTCCGCGACAAGAGCTACCCCTACTCCCGCCCGACGTTCTACTACACCAACGGCGCACCTGCCGGAGCGACCAAGGCGTTCGTCGACTTCACCCTGAGCGCCAAGGGACAGAAAATTGTGGAACAAGTGGGGTTTGTTCCTGTTAAATAAAACGCATCTGCAATAAAAAGCAGCCCGCTGGCAAACCCCGGCGGGCTGTTTCGCGCCATGAAAGACCCCAATCGCTTCGACCGTAAAAGGCTCCGCATCGACCACTTCATCAAGTGGTTCTTCGGTTCCAATGCCGTCTTGTCGATTGTCGTGCTCGCCCTGATCACCCTGTTCCTGTTCCGGGAAGGAGCGGGGTTCTTCCCTCAAAATCTACAAAATCTGCGCAACTACCGGCTGGCAGGCCTGGAGTATGTGGGGGTCATGCGCGACCAGATTGAAGCGCACACAACCCTCAACCGCAGCTTGCAGGATTTGCGTTTGCGCCAGATGGATGTTCTGGTCAAGGCGGGCAAAACCCCAGAGGAATCCAGCGCCACGCTTGCCAAATTTGACGCATTTACCGCCGCCTTCGACGCTTCCGTGGATGAGTTGCGCGGCGCAGTGTCGGATTTGACAGACGCCGTCAGCGAAATCAAAGACAAGGCGAAGCTTCGCGAAGACGCCTTGCAACAACGCCAGTTCCTCCTCAAGGAAGGCAAGCGTGCTGAAGCCGAGGGGGTGTCCGTAACGGAGATCAACTTCGCCACGCAACTCGCGCCCGTCAAAGCGGCCTTTCCCCTGTATCAAAAAACCGCTCTCGCGTTTCGGGGCAAAGTCGAAACGCTTTTGCTGCAACCGCCCTCGCTTCCCGTCAAGGAATTGCAGCCCCGCTTCGAGCAGTTCCAAAAAGCGACCCGCGCCTACCTGAACACCTTTCCCGAGACCGACCGCAAACTGGCGGGGTGGAACCAATTCGCGCCGGTTCCGTGGCACCGGGCCATCACCTCTTTCCTGTTTGGAACGGAGTGGATCACCAACAGTTTTTGGCAGGACTGGTATGGGGTGCTGCCGCTGTTGACCGGTTCACTGATGGTGGCCGCCATTGCGCTGCTCATCGCCGTGCCGATGGGCGTCTGCGCGGCCATTTACGTGAGCGAACTGGCGAGCCCCTTGGAGCAGCACCTCATCAAACCCTACATCGAATTCATCTCCGCGATCCCATCGGTGGTCATTGGCTTTTTCGGCGTCGCCATCCTGGGCGAACGGCTGAGGGAACTCACCCAATGGCAGGCCCTGAGTTGGATCAGCGGGTTTCCCATTTCCGAGCGGCTCAATGCGTTCACCGCCGGTTGCCTGCTCGCCTTGATGGCCGTTCCCACCATCTTTTCCCTTGCCGAGGACGCCCTCAACAGCGTCCCCCGCGCCTTTAAGGAAGCAAGCTACGCGCTGGGTGCCACCCGGCTCCAAACCGTGTTTCGCGTCCTGGTTCCGGCTTCACTTTCGGGCATCGTTTCCGCCGTGCTGCTCGGGTTTGGGCGTGTCATTGGCGAGACCATGGTGGTGCTGCTTTGCGCAGGCAACCGCATCTCCATCCCGGACTTCACGCAAGGCGCGAGCGCAGTCTTCCAGCCGGTGCATACCATGACGGGCATCGTGGCGCAGGAACTCGGCGAGGTTCCCAGCGGCACCATCCACTACCGGGCGCTGTTCATGGTCGGCCTGCTGCTCTTCTTCCTTGCACTCTTCATCAACTGGCTCGCCCAAGCAGTGGTGCGGCGCTTCAAAATCTCCATCGGGTAAGCACGTCACTTCATGCAAACGCTGGCACATCCCTTCCAACACCGCCAATCGCCCGCCCGGTTTTTTGAATCGGCTGTGGGTTGGGCCATCCGCTCGGGCACTTACCTGGTATTGCTCGCAGCCGCCTGCATCTTTCTCACCATCGGCATCAAGGGAGCGCAGACGGTTTTCACCGCGAAGTGGCCCTTTGTGAACGTCGCGTTTTTCACGGAAAAACCGTCCACCCTCTACGTGTTTGAGTGGCAGGGGCAGAAAGTGGAGATGAGCGATGATCAGTTTCGCGCCTTCAAAGCGGCGAACAAAGTGGAAGACATCCCGGCTGACTCGTACGCCCACTCTGCGGGGGGCATTCTCCCGTGCATCGTCGGCACCGTGTTGCTGGTGGTCGGCTCGATGACCATCGCGCTCATCTTGGGGGTTTGCAGCGCCATTTTCCTGAGCGAATACAGCAGGGATTGGTGGGGGCTGCGGTTGATCCGGCTGGCCATTATGAACCTCGCGGGCGTCCCCTCCATTGTCTTTGGCCTGTTCGGCTTCGCCCTGTTCGTCGGCTATTTCAAGTGGAACGTTTCCCTGCTTGCAGGTTGGTTTACCTTGGCGTTCATGGTGCTCCCCGTGGTCATCACCTCGGCTGAGGAAGCCCTCAAGGCCGTACCGCAGGGCTTCCGGGAAGGCTCCCTCGCCCTGGGCGCCACCAAATGGCAAACCATCCGCACCAACGTGCTGCCCTACGCGATTCCGGGCATCCTCACCTCCTCCATTCTCGGCATCGCCCGCGTGGCGGGCGAGACGGCTCCCATCCTGTTCACCGCCGCCTATGTGGTGCTCGACAAATACCCGTGGCAGGTCTCCAAGTGGACTGACTTTTTCTTCCAGCCCGTGCAGGCGCTCCCCTACCACATCTACGTGGTCAGCTCCAAGATTCCGCAGAACGCCTACACCGAGCGCATGCAGTATGGGACGGCTTTTGTCTTCCTGGCCATCGTCCTGTGCATCTCCCTCGGTTCGGTAATCCTGCGCATCCGCCTGCGCAACAAGCTCAAATGGTAATATGCCTCTGACAATAACCTCACCTTCCATGGACGACACCTTACGAACGGCTGCGCCGCAAGCCCCTGCGCACACCGCCATCGAAGTCGATCAACTCGACTTTTTCTACGGCGACTTTCATGCGTTGCACCGGGTCGACCTCCAGATTCCCGCCCACAAGGTCACGGCCTTCATCGGGCCTTCGGGATGCGGGAAAAGCACCCTGCTGCGTTGCTTCAACCGGATGAACGATCTGGTGCCCGTCTCCCGGATCGGCCACGGACAAGTGCGCGTCCACGGCACGGATATTTACGGGCCAACCGTCGATCCCATCGAACTGCGCAAACGGGTGGGCATGGTGTTCCAAAAATCCAACCCCTTCCCCAAGTCCATTTACGAAAACGTGATCTACGGCCTGCGCATCCAGGGGCGCGCCAAGCGCAGCGAACTCGACGAAGTCGTGGAGCGTTCCCTGCGGCAGGCCGCTCTCTGGGACGAAGTCAAAGACCGCCTGCACGAAAGCGGCCTGGGACTCTCGGGCGGCCAGCAGCAGCGGCTGTGCATCGCGCGGGCCATCGCGGTCGAGCCGGAAATCATCCTGATGGACGAGCCGTGCTCGGCGCTCGACCCGATCGCCACCTCCAAAGTGGAGGAACTGATTTTTGAGCTTAAAAAGCTCTACACCATCGTCATCGTGACCCATAACATGCAGCAGGCCGGGCGCTGCTCGGACTTGACAGCCTTCTTCTACCTCGGGAAGTTGATCGAGATCGACCGCACCGAGAAAATTTTCACCAACCCGAGCGAAAAACAAACCGAAGATTACATCACCGGACGATTCGGCTAGGAAAGTTGAGAGAAGAAGATGTTGAGAGTTGAGGGAAAGGAAATAAAAGTATGCTCTCAGCACTTCGAATCTCCGCTCATACATCCCCCACCTTATAAAAAGCTTTTTTCTCTCAACTCTCAACCTCCCCTTCTCTCAACCTTTTCCAATGAGCCATCCCTTTGAAGCCCAACTCGCCCACATCCGCGAGACGTTGTTGTTGATGTCCACCCTCACCGACCGCAGCCTCTCGCTGGCGGCGCGTGCCGTTGCCGAACGCGACGACAAGCTGGCCGACCTGGTGGAGGCGTCCGACTCCGAGATCGACCAACTCGAAGTTGCCGTGGACGACCTCGTGGTGACCTACATGGCCACGCACGGGCCGATCGCCCGGGATTCGCGCCTGATGCTGATCGCCTCGAAAATCTCAAACAGCCTGGAGCGCATCGCCGACCAGGCGACGACCATCGCCCGGCGCGCCCGTGCGCTCAACAAAGAGCCGCAACTGGTGGCCGTGACAGACATCCCCGCCATGGCTGCAATGACCCAGGAGGTGTTGCGCGACGCCATCACCTCGTTTGTGGACGGGCGCTATGAACTCGCCCAAGCCATCATTCCCAGGGACAAGGAGATCGATGAACTCAACCGGCGCATCGCCGCGAAGCTGATCGCCCTGATGATGGAGAGCCCCGAGAACGTCGTGCGCGGGGTGCATTTGATGACCATCGCCAAGGCCATTGAACGGGCGGCCGACCACGCCCAGAACATCGCCGAGGAGGTCGTTTACCTTTACAAAGGCGAGGACATCCGTCACGAGCAGAGCGCGTAATCTCGCGCGCGCTTACATCCCGCAGAGCTTGAGCAACCGCAGCGTGCCCCAGCCCAGCAGGGCGGTGGCTGGCAGCGTGAGCACCCACGCCCAAACGATGCGTTGCACCACGCCCCATTTCACGGCGCTCAAACGCTTGGTCGAGCCCACCCCCATGATGGAAGTGGAGATGACATGCGTGGTGGAGACCGGGATGCCAAGGGTGGTGGCAATGTGAATGACAATGCCCGCCGAGGTCTCCGCCGCAAACCCGTTCACCGGCTGGAGCCGCACCATTTTATGGCCCATGGTGCGGATGATCCGCCAGCCTCCGGCAGCAGTGCCCGCCGCCATGGTTAAGGCGCAGACGACGATCACCCATTTTTCAATGGAAAAGGCGGGGGTGCGCAGGAAATGCAACCACGTCGGGAGGTGATCGAATGCCCCCGCTTTCGTGCCGGTAAAGAGCGCCAGGGCGATAATGCCCATCGTTTTTTGAGCATCGTTGCCACCGTGGCTCAACCCCATGAAAGCAGCGCTGACAAGCTGGCCTTTGCCGAAGATTTTCTGGATCAAATAGGGCCGCAGATTTTTCAAGAGGGCCATGAGCAGCAGCATGATCAGCCCCCCGATGATGAAACCTGCCAGGGGCGAGGTGATCATGGGAACGACCACCTTGGGCCAAAGCCCTTCGGCAGCGGGCCCGGTGGCTTTCATGACCGTACGGGACCACTTCAGCACAGACCAATCGCCGCCAGTCGTGGCCAGTGCCGCGCCGCAAAGGCCGCCGATGAGCGCATGGCTGGAACTCGACGGCAGCCCAAGCCACCACGTGAGGAGCCCCCACACAATCGCCCCGACCAAGGCGGCAAGCACGGTCGGCATCGTAATGGCCTCGATTTTGACGATATCCGCACCGATGGTTTTGGCGACAGCCGTTCCGAAAAACGCGCCGATCAAATTACACACCGCCGCCATCATGATCGCCTGCCGCGGGGTGAGCACCTTGGTGGAAACCACCGTGGCAATCGCGTTGGCCGCGTCATGAAAACCGTTGATGTATTCAAAGACAAGCGCCGCAAGCAGGACGAACAGGAAAAGAGTCATGAGAGTGCAAAAGCGGACGTGAAAACGCGGGCTAGGAGTATTTCAACACAACCTGGAAGACGACATTGCCGGCATCGCGGCAACGGTCGATGGCCTTTTCCAGCAGTTCATACATGTCCTTGAGGAAGACGACGTCCTTCGCCTCCGCCTGGCCCTCGAACAGCTCGCGCAGCAGGGCGATCATGAAGCGGTCCGCGTCGCCTTCCAGGGTCTGGAGTTGCCCGTATTCGTCCTCGATCTCCTCCACGTGCGGGTTTTTGCGCAGGGATTTGACCATCACGGCGACCGTCGCGGTGGCCTGCTCCAGCATGGCCACTTGTTTGGTCATGCTCTCGGCGTGATTGTTGAGCGGGCAAATCAAGAGCCGTTCGCCGATCTTTTCCATCGTCTTGGGAACGCGCGAAAGGGAGTTGGAAAGCGCCTCGATGTCTTCGCGCTCCAGCGGCGTCACAAAGGTGCGGCAAAGCTGGGTGGTGATCTCCTGGGTCAGCCGCTTGTGCTTGCGGCGGCTCTGGGCCAGCAGTTCGAGCGTCTCCTGAACCGCCCGCTCGTCCCCGAGTTTCGGCATCAGGGCGCTGAGAATGTGGGCGCTGTTTTTGGCTTCATCTGCACTGGCTTCCAGCAGATCGTAAAATTTGCTATCGCGTCCGAAAAGTCGCTTGAAGGGATTCATGACCCCATTGCTATTACGCGAGAGGGGCAAAGCTGTAAAGGCCTCGTTGAAAAACCCTATTTCTCAATAGTGGATTTACTGATCTTTGCCTGTTTGTGCATTTTTTTTATTAATTGCAGCCGGGCTCTTGCATTTGCGGACAAACGCCGATAAAAGATTCAGCCATGCTCATCACTCCGGGACCAACCCCCCTTCCCGACTGAATCAGCTCTTTTTTTATCATGAACATTCACGAATATCAGGCACGGGACTTGTTCGAAAAATTTGGCGTGGCATCTCCCCGCGGCAAAATGGCCAGCACCCCCCGGGAAGCGGAAATCGCAGCCCAGGAACTGGGAGCCGACAAGATCGTCATCAAGGCGCAAATCCACGCCGGAGGACGCGGCAAAGGCATCTTCACCAATGGCTTTAAGGGAGGGGTTCACGCCTGTTCCAAGCCGGAGGAAATCCGGGAAATGGCCGCCAAAATGCTCGGCCAGACGCTCGTCACCCACCAGACCGGCCCCGCCGGGCGCCTGGTAAACAAGGTGTATGTCGTCGAGGCGGCGGAGATTGCCAAGGAGCTTTATCTGGCCATCTTGCTGGATCGCGCAGCCTCCACGCCGGTCGTGATAGCCAGCACGCAGGGGGGCATGGACATCGAAACCGTCGCCGCACAGACCCCGGAAAAAATCTTCCGGGAAACGGCGCACCCGCTGCTGGGGCTCCAACCCTACCAAGCGCGCAAAGTCGCGGCGGCGCTCGGGCTGCACGGCACCCAGGCGGCGCAGGCTGCCAAGCTCATCCTTGCGCTCTACAAACTTTTCATCTCGTGCGACTGCTCTTTGGTGGAGGTGAACCCGCTGGTAGTCACCAAAGCCGGGGACGTTCTCGCCCTCGACGCCAAATTCAACTTCGACGACAACGCCCTGTACCGGCATCCGGAGATCGTCGCCCTGCGCGATTTCACCGAGGAAGACCCGCGCGAAGTGGAAGCCTCCAAGTATTGTCTCAACTACATTGGGCTCGAAGGCAACATCGCCTGCCTGGTCAACGGCGCGGGACTGGCCATGGCCACCATGGACATCATCAAGCACTACGGCGGCGAGCCGGCCAACTTCCTGGACGTGGGCGGCAGCGCCAGCAAGGAGCAGGTTGCGGCGGCCTTCAAAATCATCCTCTCCGACAAGAACGTGAAGGGCATCCTCGTCAACATCTTCGGCGGCATCATGCGCTGCGACATCATTGCCGAGGGCGTCCTCGCCGCCGTGCAGGAGACGCAACTGCCCGTGCCGCTGGTGGTTCGCTTGGAAGGCTCCAACGTGGAACTGGGCAAGAAAATCATCCGGGACAGCGGCTTGGCGGTCATCAGCGCCGATTCGCTTGATGACGGAGCGCAAAAAATCGTGGCCGCAGTCAAAGCCGCCGCCTGATCACCCAACCCAAAGACCCCCAACCCACCGCTCTTTGACTTATGGCCATTCTTGTCACTCCTGAAACCCGCGTTCTCATCCAAGGCATCACCGGCAGCTTCGGCTCCCGGCATGCGCAACTTTCGCTCGATTACGGCACAAAGATCGTTGCCGGCGTCACCCCCGGCAAGGGAGGGCAAATCTTCGAGCGCGTTGTCCCCATCTTTGACACCGTGGCCCAGGCAGCGCAGGCGACCGGCGCCACCGTCTCCGCCATCTTCGTCCCGCCCCCCTTCGCGGCGGATTCCATCCTGGAAGCCGCAGATGCCGGGCTCGACCTCGTCATCTGCATCACCGAAGGCATTCCCGTGGCAGACATGATCCGCGTCAAGGCCGCCATGCGCGGGAGCAAAACCCGGCTCATCGGCCCAAACTGCCCCGGCATCGTGACTCCCGCGAAGGAAGGCCAGGGCGGCTGCCGTATCGGCATCGCCCCCGGCTACATCCACAAGAAAGGGCACGTGGGCGTTGTCTCCCGTAGCGGCACGCTTACCTATGAAGCCGTCTGGCAGTTGACCACCCGCGGGCTGGGCCAAAGCACCTGCGTGGGCATCGGCGGCGACCCCGTGAACGGCACCTCGCACCTGGACGTCATCAAGATGTTCAACGACGACCCGGAAACCGAGGCCATCATCCTGATCGGCGAGATCGGCGGCACAGCGGAAGAAGAAGCCGCCGCCTGGATCAAAGAGCACTGCAAAAAGCCGGTCGCCGGGTTCATTGCCGGAGCGACTGCGCCCGCCGGACGCCGCATGGGCCATGCCGGAGCCATCGTCTCCGGGGGTAAAGGCACCGCTGAAGCGAAGATCGCCGCCTTCCGCGAGGCGGGCATCGCCGTGGCGCAAACCCCCTCCGTCATGGCCGACACGCTCATCCGTCACATCCAGGAACGCAAGTAGCCACCGGGGAACACCCGATGCGATTCCCGGCAACGGGATGTGAAAATATTGAATTGCGGATTTCCTCTCCATAACCCACTATCAAAATATGCCAGTCACCGCGAAAGGACTAGAAGGGATCGTCGCCAACAGCACCCGCTTGAGCGACGTTCAGGGCCTCGAAGGCAAGCTCATTTACGTGGGCTACGACATCGGCGAACTGGCCGGCAAAGCCAGTTTTGAAGAAGTGATCCACCTCCTGTGGCACGGCCATCTCCCCAATAAAAAGGAACTCTCCGACCTCACCCAGAACCTCCGCAGCCGGCGTGAATTGCCCCTGGGCGTTGTCCGCTTCCTCACCCGGGCACCCAAAACGGCCGACCCAATGGACGTCATCCGCACGGCCGTCTCCATGCTCGGCCTCTATGACAGTGATTTGGAGGAAGACATCAACGTCGACAAAAACCGCATCCGCGCGTTCCACATCACGGCCAAGATCGGCGTCATCGCCGCCTATTTCCACCGCGCGCGCCAGGGCAAATCGCTCCCGCCCATCCGCCAGGATCTGGGTGAAGCCGCCCACTTCCTCTACCTCATGAATGGCGAGGAAGCGTCGCCCGAAACCGTCAAGACCCTTGACGTCGCCTACGTCCTCCATGCCGACCACGGCATGAACGCCTCCACCTTCAGCGCACGCGTCACCATCGCCACCTTGAGCGACATGTACAGCGCCATCACCTCCGCCATCGGCACCCTCAAAGGCCCGCTCCACGGCGGCGCCAACGAAGGGGTCATCCACATGCTCGAAGAGATCGGCGAGGAAGACAAGGTGGACGCCTGGGTGGAAGAGCAGCTTGCCGAAAAGCGCAAGATTTTGGGCATCGGCCACCGCGTTTACAAAGTGCTCGACCCGCGCGCGCCGTTCCTGCGGGACATGGCCGTCAAGCTCACCGACCAGCTCGGCGAGCCAAAGTGGATTCGCATGAGCGAGCGCATCGCCCAACTCATGCGCGAGAAAAAGGGGCTGGAAGCCAACGTCGATTTCTACAGTGCCACGGTGTACCACTCACTGGGCATCCCCACCGACCTCTTCACCCCCATCTTCGCCATCGCCCGCACCGCCGGGTGGACAGGCCACGTGCTGGAACAACTCGCCGACAACCGCCTCTACAGGCCGTTGAGCGAATACGTCGGCCCCGCGCCGGGGTTGAAGTTTTTGCCGCTTGAGGAGAGGTAGGAAAAGGTCTCGCGCAAAGCCGCAAAGAACGCAAAGGAGAAACTAAAGCCCCTTCTCTCCATGAGAATTGTGCCCCATTTTATGAAAACGCTTCTTTCCATCCTCTATTGTACCTTCATTTTCCTTTCGGTCGGCTTGGCAGGGGAAACACAACCGGCGTTTTCCTTCCGTTGGGAAGATTTGGAATGCGTGCGGATTATCCCTTATGACGATGGCCAAGTCGGCATCGAGATCAAACCGAAGCTGGAAAAAGCTTACGAGTTGTTGAAATTCACCGAGGCGCACCAAGACGAGAAGGTCACCATCCTGTTCGGCAACACGGAGTTCTCGCATCCTGTCATTAGAGCAAAGCTTTCAAACCTGACGGTCACAGCTCCCAATCTGGACGCTGCGTTCACGCTCATTCGGCAACTCCAGCCCAAAACTTCCAAGTAGAGAATCCGCAGGATTCCGAGATTCTGCCACCCCTTTGGGGTGAGACGCTTTGCAGGCGTAATCCGGGGGTATCGCTTCGCTCAACCCCCGGCTATTGCCTTGGAACCCTCCGGGTTCCTTTGCGTCCTTTGCGCCCCTTTGCGCGAAATTTCCTCCGGCCAATGACCCGCGCAAAGAACGCGAAGGATCCAAAGGGAAAGGTAGGGACGGCACTCCGTGCCGTCCCTACCATTTCGCTCAAAAAATCCGCTCCCCGCCGCGTATCTTCTCCCCTTCGCGCTCCCATTGATACAGCGAGCCGGGGTCTTTTTTCATCGCTTTGAGCAGCTCCGAGGCGTCCCGTTTTTGCAGGACGAGTTCGTTCACGCCGTCGGCCTGGCAACTCAAGATTTTTGCATACCCTTTGTAATGGCGGGGCACGCCGATGACGCGGGCTTCGCGGCTGTCCGCATCGGCCACGGCGGGCCGCCGGTCGAGCACGAGGCAACTGAACGGCACGCTCGATAAATCAATCTCCAGCGTTTGGGCGAAGCGTCCCCAGCCGGAATCAGTGTGCACATAGCCGGGCACGCGGGCGAAATGGTGGCACCAGTGGCGCTCGTTGCCGGGCACGCGCATCCCGCACGCGGCTTGGTGTGTGCAGGGGGCGATAACGCGGAAGCGCGCCAACAACTGCTCGCGCACGGCGCTCAATTTGCGGCTCGCGTCGTGCGTGCCGGGCTCCACCCAGAGCACCGTTTGCGCGCGGGCCACCAGCACAAGCAGCCGCTCCAGGGCTTCCGGGGTCAGCTCGTTGATCACGTGGCTCAAGACCAGCACCTCGGGCGCGGAATCCGCCCCCGCCGTTTGCACCGCGAGGCCCGGCAGCGTGGCACGGGCGCGCGCCGCCGCGAAGTGCTGGGCCGGGTGGGAGCGGTCGGAGAGAAGCAGCGTGCGCACTTGCTGCGGCCAGGCTTGCGCAACCCTGCGGCCCGCAATGCCGGTGCCGCAACCCCAGTCCAGAACCGCACCTTCCGGCGGCGTCCAACCGCGCGTTTGAAGTTCCGCTATGACGGCATCCCACTTCCAGCCGATCCGCTCGCCGAAGGTGAAGTCGTAGCTGGCCAACTCGCTGTGGCTGCGCCAGTAATCCGTGCGATCCGCCTCCGCGCTGGAATGCTGCTCAAATTGAAGGAACCGCTCCCGGAGCCTCCGCAGGGCGTTCCAGTTCACGTCCGTCCATAAGAAGTTGTTCGAGGCGTTGGTGTTGGATTCCATAAAAAGCTTTCAATTGCGCGATGCGCGCGTCGAGATCCGCCACGGCCTGCGCCGGAAGCGGCTCGCGCTTTTTGGTGGCGAGGAGCATCACGTTTTTCGCCGTGTGCTCGGCGGCCACAAACTCCGTGACGCGCACCCGGTAACCCGCGCGTTCCAGCAGCAGCGCGCGCAGGGCGTCGGTGGCCATCTCCGCGTGGCGCTCGGCAAAAAGCCCATGGCGCAGGATGTCGCCCAGCGTCCCGGAGGCATGGGCGCGATCCACCTGGGGCCGCGCTTCCTTGTGGCAGCAGGGCGCGGCAAGAATGATTTGCGCCCCGGCGCGCATCCCGGCGAAGAGGGCGTCATCCGTGGCGGTGTTGCAGGCGTGCAGCGCCACGAGGATATCCAAAGGCGGCAGCGGATAATCTGAAATATTACTGCATACAAAATGCAGCCCCTCAAATCCGCATTCCTGCGCCACGCGGTTGCAGAGGCTTGCCAGATCCGCGCGCGATTCCACACCAGTGACCCCGGCTTGCACCTTTTCCACGCGCCGGAAATAATCGTAGGCGGCCATGGTGAGATAGCCTTTTCCCGAACCCATGTCGCAGAGGGTGAGCGGCTTGCCGGCCCCGAAGAGGCTGCTTTCGCGGTAGGCGGAGGCGAGCAGATCCACAAAGCGTTCGATCTGGCGGAATTTCGCGCCCATGCGTTCGCGCACTTTGCCGCGGGTGTCGGTGACTTCAAGCTCCTTGAGGTAGCGTGCCTGCGCGTCCACCCACCGCGTGCGATCCCGGTCGTGGGCAAGGGACGCGGGGTTGCGGGCGGCGGGGATCACCCGCAGGCGGCTTTTCGCCCCCAACTCCAGTTGCACATCCTCGGCTTGCGTGAAGAGATTCGCGCTCAGAAATTCCGATCCCAGCCGCGCTTCCACCAGCGCGAACGCCTCCGGGAAGGGGTGATTTTTTGTTTCGTCACGGGTAAGAAACCGGCTCACCACGCAGCAGAGCCGCTCCCCCCGGATCGTCACGGGCTTCAGGAGGAGTTTGCGCAGGGGACTCTCCGGCGCAGCCGGGTGGCCGAGGGTCAATTTGACAAATGTCTCCTCTTCAAAACTGGACTTGAGCCGGGCGAGGAAACGGGTAAGGGACGATGCGTTCATGGGTAGAGCGCCTCCATACTCTGCCTTTGCCCGGCAATGAGCAAGAACCAGCGATTGCAAAACGGCTTTTCTTTTTGCTTTCCCGCTGACTTCGACAGCTTCTCACGGAGGTCGCCTTGCGCTGCGGCTTTCCCTCGGTGCGCTCCTTGCGGCAGGCGCTCAAGATTCAATCCGACGCATCTTAAACCGCGCCGGGAGAGGGATCGGAGGGCTCTGCGGGCTGGGAATCCTTGCTCTCCAGCTTGGCCCGCTTTTTTTCCTCTTTCTTCCTTTTTTTCTCCAACTCTTTCCTGCGTTTTTCGAATTCGTAATTAGTTTTCGCCATCGAGAGTTGTTCTAAAAAGATGCGGTGCGGACGGGGCGCTAAACATCCCCGTTCAACCAGTTGTTAAAATGTTCGTCCAACCGCGCCAGCATGGCGTCGGGATTGCGGGAGACATCGGTAAACTGCCCCCATTTCGTTGGGTCGCTGGCAGCGCCAACGCCTTCAATTTCACGGACGAAATCCTCCACAAGAACCATCTGGGCACGGTACATCGTGCGCAGATGGTTCTTGCAAAGTTCAGCCGTCTGGTTTTGGCGGTTCTTGGTGCCGAGCCCCATCTACTTGATGTGGCCGGAAACCAGCTTGGTCATCTCGAACATGGTGACCTGGGCCTTGCCGTTGAAGACAGCCTTCAGCGCGGCGTCCGCGTTGATGAGGGTCTTCTTGGTTTGATCCTGGAGCCCGTTCTTTTTGATGTAGTCCCAGAGCTTCTTGGTCAGTTCGCCACGAGGAATCGGCGTGGAGCCAACGACGGCCGCGAGGACTGCGTCGGGTTGCACCGGTTTCATCAAGGCTGCGTTCGGTTTGCGGGTGGTGGTTTTTTCGGTTTTAGGCATGAGAGCGGTTTATGCAAAAAAAGGGCGTTTGGAAACAAAAATAGATGAGCAGAATGCGCTCGGGCAACAAAGGCGCCAAAAACGTCCCCTCTGTTCCGCTTGGTGCACCCATCCAGCCTTCCCAGCAAATGCCTTGCTCTCCCCGGCAAGTTTCGCTCAAATGCGCGCGTGTCAATCCGCAGGGAATTTCCAAACTGTTGGCGCTGGCTGCTGGTCGCGCTCTGCATTCTTGCGGCAATGCCCGGCCGCGCTGCGGATGTGAAGCTGCGCAACGGCGAAGTGCTCAGGAATGTCACGATCATCAGCGCAGACACCAAGAGCCTGACGGTTCAGACGGCGTACGGAAAAATTCCCTACCCCTTGGAGATGGTGGAAAGCATCGACGGCAGACGGGTTCGCCCGCCTTCTCATCCCCCTCTCCCCTGCCCATCGCCCCGGATACCGTCGCGACGACGGCCTTCCGCTCCCTTGAGACCAAGGTTGCCGGGGTCGATGCGCAAGATGCCGCGCACACCCGGTTGCCCAAGGGACACAACGCAGGGCAGACCCCCGCGACCTTTTGGGAATAAAGGGGGATTACATCCCGCCTTCGAGATCGATCAGCCGATCCAGGGCATCCGCGAAATCGCGGAAAGCCGCCGCAGGCAGCATGATGGTGTCCCGGCGTCCGCCAACGTCCTCGGTGATTTTCAAAAACCGCCCCCGGTTGTTTTCCTTGAGGTCGAGAAAGAAGACCTTGCGGTCCGAGATGATCTTTTCCGATGCCAACGGCTCGTTGACCGGGCGTTCTCCAGATTCGTTAATCATATGCTTTTTGCCATCCGCTCGGGTGACCCTCACCCGCACTCATGGGCGCTTCTACTTTACGAACGCTTTTTGCAGGTGCAACCAGAAGATGCACGGGAAACGAAATTATTTGCCTCGTTCCCAATCTCCTGATTGGGAACGCCCTTGTTTGCGAATCTCCGATTCGAGAACCGTAGTCCGCAGAATAAGCGCGCGGGGTAATATTCAACATTTTTACCACTATCGGCGGTTTTCGAAACGGAGTTTCGCGGACACTTGCGTTCCCAATCAGGAGATTGGGAACGAGAAACGAGAGGAGCCTACAGTCCCATCGCCGCACGCACGCGCTGGAGCGTAATGTTGGCCAGTGCATTGGCCCGCTCGGCACCGCGCCGGAGCACTTCGTCGATGTACCCGGGATCGCGCTCGATCTCCTCGCGCCGGGCGCGGGCCGGGGCGAAGTGTTCCCAAATGGCGGCGAAAAGGCGTTTCTTGAAATCGCCGTAGCCAAAGCCGCCCGCGCGGAAGTCCGCCTCCATCTGCGCCACATCCCCTTCGGAAGCGAAGAGACGGTAAAGCGCGACAATGGAGGAGGTTGCGGGGTCTTTGGGGGCCTCGACCGGGGTGGAGTCGGTGGTAATGCCCATGATCTTTTTCTTGAGCGCCTTTTCCTCCAGAAAAAGCTCGATGGTGTTGTTGTAGCTCTTGCTCATCTTCTGGCCGTCGAGGCCGGGAATGGTGGCCAGTTCAGGGAGGATGCTTGGCTCGGGCAAGCGCAGCAGGTTCGCACCGAAGGTCTCGTTCATTTTGATGGCCAGATCGCGGGTGACTTCCACGTGCTGCTTCTGGTCTTTGCCCACCGGGACGATGTCGCTGTCGTAGATGAGAATATCCGCCGCCATGAGCACCGGGTAGGCAAAGAGTCCGTGCGAGGCGGCGAACCCCTTGGCAATGGCGTCTTTGTAGGCGTGGCAGCGCTCCAACAGCCCCATCGGCGTGAGCACGGAAAGCAGCCAGGTCAGTTCACAGACTTGCGGCACATCGGATTGCTTGAAGAGGGTGGCCTTGGCCGGGTCGAGTCCGCACGCGAGAAAATCCAGCGCCACGCCGCGGGTGTTGGCGCGCAGGGCGGCGGGGTCATGCACGGTGGTGAGCGCGTGGTAGTCGGCGATGAAATAAAGCGCCTCGCCCTTGTCCTGCCAGTCGATGGCGGGGCGCATCATGCCAAAGTAATTGCCGATGTGGAGGCGGCCTGTCGGTTTGATTCCAGAAAGAATGCGGGGCATAAAGGGCGATTTTGGCAAGCGACGCCAACGAATCAACCTAAAAACGGGAAAAGGACTCGCGCAAAGGTACGCAAAGGACGCAAAGGGAAAGGCTTGGGGATTTTGTATTCTGCCCTTTCAAGATTCTGTCTTTGCGTCCTTTGCGTACCTTTGCGCGACATTTCATTGCCGGATTTAGGCTTGGTTTTTACCGAGGCCATAGGCTCTCCGGCCCGCGCGCATCCGATGCTTGGAACAGAGGGGACATGCGACTTCAAGCCATTGGCATCGACAAACGCTACGGCGCAACCCACGCACTGCGCGCCGTGCAACTGGCGGTGGCGGCAGGGGAAATCCACGCGCTGCTGGGGGAAAACGGCGCGGGCAAGAGCACGCTTGTCAACATTCTGGGCGGAGCGGAGCGGGCCGACCGGGGACTGATCCTTTTAGACGGCCAGCCCTTTGCCCCGCAAGGCCCGATCCAGGCCCGGCGCGAGGGGGTCGCCATCGTCTGCCAGAACGCGAATCTGGCAGGAGATCTCTCAGTGGAGGAAAACCTCGTGCTCGGAGGGGAACCGGCCCGGCGGGGTTGGATCAACCGCAGGCAGCGCCGGGAGTGGGCGCGCGCGGCGTTGGCCGAGCTTGCCAGCGAAGACATTCCCCTCGGCGCGCGCGTCGGTGCGCTCTCTTACGCCGACCAGCAGCGGGTGGAGATCGCCCGGGCGTTATTGGTCGATCCGAAAGTACTCATTCTCGACGAGCCGACCCGCTCGCTTTCGCACTGGGAAATCGCCCCGTTATTTGCCGCCCTCCGGCGCATGGCGGCGCGCGGCATTGCCATCCTCTCCGTCAGCCATTTCCTGGAGGAATCCCTTGCCCTCTGCTCCCGTTACACGGTGCTGCGCGACGGAGAGGTGATGGCCAGCGGAGCGATGCAAGAGACGGATCGCGCAGGGTTGATCCGGCAGATGGCGGGATGTGAAATCCGCGAGGGTTTCCCCCGCTCCCGGCGACATCTGGGGCGGCCGCTTTTGCAGCTCAAGCACGTTTCCGGGCAGGCGGGCCCGCACGGGATCGACCTGACGCTGCACGAGGGGGAGATTCTCGGCCTCGCGGGGCTGGATGGCGCGGGGCGTTCGCAAACTCTGCGGGCAATCTTTGGGCTGGCACGTTTGCGCGAGGGGGAAATCTGGCGTGAAGGCAAGCGCTCGCGTCGCCCCGCACCCACGCGCCGTTGGCACACGGGCATCGGCATGGTGGGCGAGAGTCGGCTGGAGGGCATTCTCCCCAGCCTCTCCATCGCCGACAACCTGACCCTCACCTGCCTGGGCCGGTTCAGCGCGATGGGTTTTTTGAACACCGAACGCCAGAATTTCGCCGCGCTGGATTGGATGGAGAAGCTGCGCATCCGGGCGCGAAGTCCACGCCAGGAGGTGCGCACGCTCTCGGGCGGCAACCAGCAAAAGGTGCTCCTGGGACGCCTGCTCTTGCACCGGGCTGGCGTGCTGCTGCTGGACGAGCCGACTCGGGGGATCGATGTGCGCACCAAGGCGCAAATTTACGAGCTGATCGACGCCATCGCCGCCGAGGGCAAAGGGATTCTTTTGGTCAGCTCCGACCCCGCCGAACTCCTCGGCTTGTGCGACACGGTGGCCCTGCTGCGCCAGGGGCGGCTGGTGGAAATGCGCCCGGCCAAAGCGTGGAGCGAACCCGAAATCATCGCGGCAGCGATGGGCCCGCCATGAAAAAAGATTCACCACAGAAAAATTCGCGCAAAGGAACGCAAAGGACGCAAAGGAAGAATCTTTGCGGCTCTCGTTCCCAAACTCCATTTGGGAACGCACTTTTGGGCGCAACTCTATTGCGGCGGTGGGGGGATGCTGCTTTGACGCGGTTGCAAGCCTCCTCTCTGGCAATAGAGTTGCCCAGACAATCGCGTTCCCAAATGGAGTTTGGGAACGAGGCGGAAAGGAGAGGGAGGTGAGCCCGCGCAAGTTCCTCGCATCCCTCACCCCGTTCCTCGCCTTGGGGCTGATCGTGCTCGCCTTTTCGTTCCTTCACACGCCGGAAGGCCAGCCGGTGCGGGATTTCTTTCTCACGCGGGACAACGCCCGGTTCATCGCCACGCAGGGAATTGTAATCGGGCTCGGCACGCTGGGCATGGCGCTGGTGCTCTTGATCGGCGGCATCGACTTGAGCGCCGGGGCCTCCGCCGCCCTCTGCGGGGTGGTCGCCGCAACGCTGCTCCGCAACGGTTCCCCAACTCTGACCGCCGTGGGTGCAGCGGCACTGACGGGCGGAGTGGTCGGGATGCTTAATGGAACGCTGATCGCCAAACTGCGCATCGCCCCTTTGATTGTCACTTTGGGAATGCTTGGAGTGGCGCGCGGCGCGGCGCGCTGGATTTCCGGGGATGCGCCGATCCCTCTTCCTCAAGGTCTCTCACTCAACGCCTGGGTTGCGCCCCTGCCCGCCGCCCCATGGCTGTTGGTTGCCCCGGGGGTTTGGGTGGTGCTGTTGCTGGCGGGGCTCACAACGCTGCTCCTGCACACTACCGTCTTTGGACGGCACCTGGTGGCCATTGGCTCGAATGAAGCTGCCGCGACGTTGTGCGGTGTGCGGGTGCGGCTCACCAAAGCGCTTGTCTATGCTGTGGCGGGCCTGTTTTTCGGACTGGCCGGGGCGGCGCAAATGGTCGTTTCCCAGCAAGGAAACCCGGCGGGGATTCCGGGGCTGGAACTCAACCTCATCGCCGCCGCCGTCATCGGCGGGGTGAGGCTGGGAGGGGGTGCGGGCGGCATCCCCGGCGCACTGCTGGGCGCGCTCACAATGACGGTGCTCCAAAACGGCTGCCAGCAGGCGGGCTGGCCGGTGCCCATCCAGGAAATCGCCATCGGTTGCGCGATCATCGCCGCCGTGGGGATCGACCGGCTGCGGCATGGGTAAATAATCCTAAAAGCGGGGAAAGGACTCGCGCAAAGGGACGCAAAGGACGCAAAGACAGAATATTGGAAAGACAGAACGCAAAAAACTGATACCAGTTCTTAAGAATAAACGGACTGGCTTTGACGTTTTTTCTCAGAACCAAAAGCGCGGCCGTATACCAGCCTGGGGCAACGCCCCAGGAAACACGGGCACGAGCGAAAATGGCTGAAGGTGAGAAACATAAGATTCCCAAGTTTTTCTCTTTGCGTCCTTTGCGTCCCTTTGCGCGAAATTTTATTTCCGGGTTCAGGATAATCAAGCAAACGCGCAATCCAGCGCGAGCGCGGCGCGGAGCTGCCTGAGGTATTCGCGGCGCGGAATCTCGATGGCGCCGAAGGTGGCCAGGTGCGGCGTGACCCATTGCAAATCCAAGAGCGCAAACCGCCGCTCCCGCAGCCGTTCCACCAGCGCGTGCAGAGCCACCTTGGAGGCGTCGGTCTCCCGGTGGAACATGGATTCGCCGAAAAACGCGCCGCCCAGCGACACGCCGTAGAGTCCGCCCGCAAGCGTCCCCTCGCTCCATGCCTCCACGGAATGGGCGAACCCGAGCCGGTGCAGTTCCCCATAGGAACGCACGATCTCCTCGTCGATCCACGTCTCCTCGCGCTCCGCGCAGGCGCGCATCACCGCCTCAAACGCCGTGTCGTGGCGCACCTCAAAGCGGTTCTTTTTGAGCGTGCGCGCCAGCCCGTGGGGAAGGTGAAACCCCTCCAGCGGCAGCACGCCGCGCGGATCGGGCGAGAACCACGCAATATCCCCCTCCGGCATCCCCATGGGGAAAATGCCCTGCGCATAGGCGTTCAAAAGAAGCTCCGGCTCGATCACACCCGCAAATCTGCCCGGTTCTTACCCAGGCGGCAAGCTCCGTGGCGGAGAGCAAACAGAAGCGCAGAGGAGGGGCCCATCTTCTTCTCACGGCTTCAACACTGTTTCACTCGCGTTTTACGTTGACATCCTTGGGGGTCTGAAATAACCCAAACCACCATTCCCTCTCCGAACTCCATGGCATCTGCTCCTCTCAACACCTCGCCGGAAAATGACCATGGCGTCATGTCTCTGTTAAAAAACCCGTCGATCTACAAACTTTCACAAGAGTTGCTTGGCGCGCACCAATGGCGGCGCAAATTTCTCAGAGAGCTAGTTCAGCCGAAAAATGGGGACAAAGTGGTGGATATTGGCTGCGGTCCCGCTCAGTTACTGGAATGGCTGCCGCCGGTTCAGTATGTCGGCTTGGATGCGAATACAGCGTACATCGAAGATGCAAAAAAGAAGTACGGCAATGCGGGGGTCTTTTTGGTGGGCAACACCCACACCTTACGCGGCGACCCGCATTTTCAGAAGGCGGACATCGCCATGTGCTGCGGTGTGCTGCATCATTTGAACGACGAAGATGCTCTGGATCTGATCCGCTTTTCCCACGAGATCCTAAAACCCGGCGGGCGTTTCCTGGCTTTGGAAGCGGCTTATTTACCGGGGCAAGGGTTGCTTTCCCGGTGGATCGTTTCCAAAGATCGCGGCATGTATGTGCGCACCGAGGATGCCTACAAACAACTGGCGGCCCGCTGTTTTTCCCGCGTAAAAACGAGCCCCGATCTGCACCCGTTGCGCATCCCCTATGCGGGGCTCACGCTGGAGTGCGTAAAATAGAGCATTTTACGAAAAAATGTGGCGGGTGGCTTGGGAGCGCCGAAG
>SESG01007540.1_pt1 | contig 36841 bp, 36 predicted proteins | sample 3171421 | NCBI WGS metagenome assembly SESG01 (sample SAMN10866946, study PRJNA518727) | freshwater metagenome | biome: subpolar coniferous forest; feature: holomictic lake; material: water; isolation source: holomictic Lake 227, 6 m and 8 m depth | place: Canada: near Kenora, Ontario | collected...
CGTTGGGCCCGCCCTGCGGACCACCCTGGGGCCCGTTCCTGGAGTATCCGGGGACGCGGGGGTGGCCCTTCGTGACGGTGGTGGTCGCGATGTTCACGACCGCTGGCTTGAGCTGCTTGATGAGCGGGGCGAGCGAGGCGACCGGAGCAGCCGCAGCAGCGGGCGTGGCGGCGGGCAGTTCACGCCAGAGCTGCTCGGCAGCGACCTTCGTGCCGGAACCGGCGTCGGCCCGCCCTTCGCGGCTGCAGGCCAGGACGACCACCAGCGTGCCGACGGCGACCAGGGACAGCGACAGGATTCGTCTCATGGAGCCTCTCTCGTTCGTCGAATGATGGAAGGAAATCACCCATGCAACGCCGTCCCCCGGGTGACCTATTCCCGCTCCCTCCGGTTCATGCCCGGGCGAGCCGACCGACCCGGACCCGCGCCGGTCGGAGCACCCGGTCGCCGATCCTCCAGCCGGGGCGCAGTTCCTCCACGACGAGCCCGTCCTGGGACTCGTCGGCGACGGCGGCAAGATCGACCGCCTCGGCGGTTCGCGGATCGTATGGGAGCCCCAGGACCTCGAGCCGGCTGGCGCCCAGCTCCGTGATGCGCTTCTCGAGGGTGGCGAGCGTCAGGCGCACCCCTTCGCGAAGGTCGTGGGACTGCTCCTGAGCCTGTCCGGTGACCGGGGACCGATAGGCGAGTTCCAGCCCGTCGTGCGTCTCGAGGAGCACCTGGGCGAGCTTCGCCTTCTCGGCCTCCAGGACCCGCTCCTTCTCCCGCTCCATCCGCTGACGGAAGGATTTGTTGTCGTCCACCATGGCGGCGCAGGTGCGCATCAACTCGTCGATTCGCTCGGACTGTGACTGTACGGTTTCCTCGAGTTCCCGGAACCCGGTGGGGCGTCGATCGGTCACGAAATTCCTCCCGGAACGCAACGTAAGGTCGCGTTCGGCCATGTCAATTCGAAATGGGGTGGCTCAGGCGCTCTCGGCGATTCCGAGGAGCCGGGCTACGGTCTTCTCGTCGGCGGCGGGGAACTCGTACTGGTCGAGTTCATCCGGACGGACCCAGCGGTGATCGTGCGCCCGGACGTTGTGCACGGCTCCCGCCCGGATCTCGCAGCGGTAGACGCAGAAGTCGATGTCGTAGCTCGCGTAGGCGTGCTGCACATGGACCACCCGATTCCCCACCCGCACGGCCACGTCGAGTTCCTCCTCGAGTTCCCGGGCGAGTGCGGCCTCGTCCGACTCCCCCTCCTCCACCCGACCGCCGGGAAACTCCCACAGGAGCGGGAGCGAGGCGGCGGGAGCGCGCTGGGTGATCAGGTACCGGCCATCCTTCTCGATGATCGCGCCCACGACCCGGATCTTGCTCCGCATGAGCCCTTTCTCCACCGTTCCTGACGCCCGGCGGTCGGCGCATTGTAGAATCGCCTCACCATGGCGTCCATCCGGTTCCTCGGTGCGGCAGGTACGGTCACAGGATCGCGATTCCTCGTCGAGGCCGCCGGCCGGCAGGTGCTGGTGGACGTCGGCCTCTTCCAGGGCATGAAGGAGTACCGGCTCCGGAACTGGGCCCCCTTCCCCGTGCCGCCCGGCTCGATCGACGCCGTGGTGCTGACCCACGCCCACATCGACCATTCCGGAGCGCTCCCGCTGCTCGTCCGGGGCGGATTTCGTGCCGAGGCATGGTGCACCCCCGCCACCGCGGACCTCGCGCGGATCATGCTGCCCGACTCTGCCCGGCTCCAGGAGGAGGAGGCGCGTTTCGCCAACGAGAAGGGCTACTCGCGACATGCACCCGAGGCGAAGCCCCTCTACGAGGGGATCGACGCCGTCGCCGCGCTGGAACGGCTCCGCCCCCTCCGCTACGGGAAGCCCCGAGAGATCGTACCTGGGGTGACCCTCTGCTTCGGCCGGGCCGGGCACATCCTGGGGAGCGGATGGGCGCTTCTGACCGTGGCGGCGGGATCCGGGGACCCGGTGCGCGTCCTCTTCTCCGGCGACCTGGGGCGATACGGCGTCCCCATCCTGCCCGATCCGGAGCCACCGCCGGAGGCCGACTTCCTCGTCGTCGAATCCACCTACGGGGACCGGAGCCATCCCCCCGAATCCCCCGCGGTCGCGCTCGAGCGGGAGATCCTGGCCGCGGTCGCCCGTGGGGGGACGGTGCTCATCCCCGCCTTCGCGGTCGGCCGGACCCAGGAGGTTCTCTTCCTGATCCGGAAACTGGAGCAGGAAGGGCGCATCCCGACCTTGCCGGTCTTCGTCGACTCGCCGATGGCCACCGACGTGACCCCGGTGTACCGCGCCCACCGGGAGGACCACGACACGGAGATGGACGCGCTCCTCGACCGGGGTGTCGAGCCCCTGTCGCCCGCCCGGCTCTCCTTCACCCGGTCGGTCGATCAGTCGAAGGGCATCAACCATGTTCACGGTCCGTGCATCATCCTGTCCGCGTCGGGGATGGCCACCGGCGGGCGAATTCTCCACCACCTGGAGCGGCGGCTGCCCGAGCCGTCCACCACCGTGCTCCTCGTCGGCTACCAGGCGGCCGGGACCCGCGGGTGGAAGCTCCAGAACGGCGCCCCCACCCTCCGGATGCACGGGAAGGACATCCCGGTGAGGGCCCGCGTGGTCACCCTGCCCGGCTTCTCCGCCCACGGCGACCGGGATGAGATGGCTCGCTGGCTCGACGGCCTGTCGCAACCCCCGAAGCGGACGTTCTGCGTCCACGGCGAGCCCGTGGCGCTGGCGGCCCACGCGGAGCGGATCGCCGCCCGGGGCTGGCAAGTCCACGTACCGGCTCATCTCGAGACGGCAGACCTCGGGTGATTCCCCGGGCGGCACGCGGCAGCGCCATCCTGCTCGACGGAGGAATGGGCACGGCGCTCATCGACCGGGGGCTCCCGCCGGCCTGCCTGCCCGAGGAATGGGTCGTCGAGCATCCCGGAGAGGTTTCGGCGGTCCACCGTGCTCACCGCCGGGCGGGCGCCCAGGTCCTCCTCACCTGCACCTTCAACCTGGCACGGCTCGACGTCGCGGCGAGCTCCCTCGACCGGAGCGACGTCGCCCGCCGCGCAGTGGCCCTGGCGCGGTCGGCCGGTGGCACGACGGTGGCGGGATGCGTGGGCGCAACCGGTCTCACGCGAGGCGACGGCTCGGGCCCTCCGGCAGCCGAGTTCGAGGATCGCTACGGGGCCGCATTCCGGGCACTCGCCTCGGCCGGCGTGGAGATCCTCTGGCTCGAGACCCAGCTCGATCTCGGCGAGGCGCGCGCCGCCCTGAAGGCGGCACGGCGCACCGGACTCCCCTTGGTGGCGACGGCGACCCTCCGGCCCGGGCCGGACGGGATGGAGGGGTTCGACGGCACCCCCGGCCTCACCTTCCTGGAAGTCCTGTGGCGCGAGGGCGCGGCGGCCGTTGGCGTGAACTGCGTGGCCCCGGATGCGACGCTCGCCCGGTTCCTGGCTTCCGCGGCCAACCGGATCCCCGTTCCTCTGGTGGCGAAGCCGAACGCCGGTCTGCCGGGGGAACCGGTCGGCCCCGTCCCTTTCGCCGCGGGGGCGATGGCTGCGGTCCGGGCGGGAGCGAGGATGGTGGGAGGATGCTGCGGGGCCGGGGGCGCGCACCTGCACGCAGCAGGCATCTCGCTCGGGCCGGGGCGCTATCCCGCTCGCGGGTAGGAACCGAGAAGCAGCATCATGTGCACCTGCCGGCGTACGCCGGCGAGGGCATCGGCACACTCGGGCTCGGCCCTGTGCCCCTCGAAATCGAGGAAGAAGACGTAGTGACCGACGGCCGTCTTGGTGGGCCGGCTCTCGATCCGGGAGAGGTTGATCCGCCGCGTCGCGAACAGGGCGATGACCTCGTAGAGACCGCCTGGCCGGTCCCGGTCGAGCGTGAAGGCGATGCTCGTGCGATCGCGTCCGGTGGCCTTTCCGTCCTCCCGCCCGAGCAGGACGAAGCGGGTGACGTTCTCGGCTGCGTCGTGGATGGAGGAGGCGAGCACGGCGAGTCCGTATCGATCCGCTGCGCCGCGCCCACCGATGGCCGCGAGTCCCTCCTCGTCGGCCGCGCGTCGAGCGGCGTCGGCCGTGGAGAGCGTGGGCTCGGTGGGGATGCCGTGCAACTTCGCTCGCAGGAATCCCGCGCACTGGCCGAGCGCCTGGGGGTGGGACAGCACCCGACGGATGGCGCCCATCTCGGTTCCCGGGCGTGCGAGCAGGTGCTGCTCCACGGGGAGGGGCAGTTCCTTCTGGATACGCAGGCCCGGTCGGTGGACGAGCAGGTCCAGGGTTGCCCCCACCGCTCCCTCGATGGAGTTCTCGACGGGGAGCAGCGCCACATCCACTTCCCCGAGCAGGGCCGCCTCGTACGCGTCGGCGAAGTTGGGGAACGGAACGCGCTCGGCGCCGGAGAGGCCGGGGCAGCGGGATACCGCCTCCTCGCTGAAGGTTCCGGGGGGGCCGAGATAGGCGACGCGCATCCCCCTTCCTTAGCAGGGGTGCACCGACCTGTCTCCTTCACGGCGCGTCAGCGGTGGGTCGCCAGGAATTGCTGCTGCCCGTTCCAGTTCGGCCCGAAGATCAGTCCGCCGATCTCGGTCGGTCCGAAGAAGGCCCCCCGGACCCAGAAGGCTTCCAGGTTCGCCGGCCGGAACACGAGGAGGATCTCCCCGTTCGCGGAGACGGAGCCGGCCACCGAGCCGGTGAGGCTGGGACAGGTCGAGAAGGTCCCGCTCCCGGTGGAACCGTTGATGCTCATCTCACCGAGGCAGGTTGTGGTCCCGCGCGGGATGGTGAAATCCCAGGTTCCGTCCAGTGCGGGAGCCGGGCCGGAGACGGACGGCACATCCTGCACCTGCGACGACGAACCGCAGGCGGCGGACCCCAGGCTCGCGGCCACCAGGACCACCATGCGTAGGGCTCTTCCGGGATTCATGACCGGACACTCCCACCGGAGCGGCGTGCGAGCAAGCGCAGAGTGTCCGGTCCTCAGGCCAGCCGGAAGGTGCCGTTGAGAGAGTCGCAGAAGGCCTGCCCTGCAATCGCGGTCATGGGCATGTAGAGGATGATCACCGCCCCGGTGGTGGCCGGCAGACCGGGCGCGGGCGAGTAGTTCGCCACCGTGCAGACTCCGAGCGCGTTGCTCGACTGGCAACTCCCGCCGATGGCCCACGATCCGCCTGCGCTGGTGCAGGACAATCCGACGGCGGCGGCATCGCCGGACGTGAACGCGCCATCGACCGGAAAGTACTGCCAGCACTCGAGCGCGGCGCCGTCGAAGCAGACGTACGTGGTGGGAATGGCCGACACGACTCCGCAGGCCGTCGCCGTGAGGCCCGCCACGAAAAGGACCGTCAGGACCGAACGACGCATCGAGTCTCTCCCCCGCATTCGCATGGCTACCCGAACCCTGGAGTCGAAGTTCTCGAAGGGCACAGCCGAGGATACTCCGACGCGGCACCTGACGGGGCACCGGCCACGATGGAAGGCACCGTCCCGGGGGCCTCCTTCGCTCCCGTGCCGGGCAAGAAAAACGGGCGGCTGGGATTCTCTCCCAACCGCCCGTTTCTATACGGCTTCTAGCTGGTGGGCGCTGAAGGTTTCGAACCTTCGACCCCTGCCGTGTGAAGGCAGTGCTCTACCGCTGAGCTAAGCGCCCTGAACCTGAATTCGAAAACGGCCGCGGAGTATGCCGGTGCACCCCCACCCTGTCAACGCTTCCGCTCGTCGTCCACCTGCCGGGCCAGATCGCGCAGCTTCCGCTTCATCCGGGCCATGCTCTTCGCCACGTCGTCGTAGTCGCCCTTGGTCGGCAGGCCGGCGGCGCGGAGCACCTGGCCCTGGACCTCCTCGACGCGCCGCTTCCCCTTCTGCGCGGCCCCGACCGCGGCGGCGAGGAACTCCTGCCCCCGGGGATCCTCGAGCACGGCCTTCACTGCGCGTGAAGCGAGCGCGACCCCCTGCTCCCGGATCGCCTCCGGGATTCCCTTCGGTCCCTTGCTCATCGACCCTCCTCTCCGGGGAACTCGGTCGGAATCCGCCCGATCGCCCCTTCCACGATGTAGCGGTATCCGGCGCGCCGCACCAGCGCGTCGAGGTCGCCCTTCACCTTCACCCGACCGGAGAGCGCCGCCCGGACAGGGTCCTCCCGCCCGTCGAGGAGCGCCCGCCAGGTCGCGAGCGGCGCCCGGACCACGTAAGCCGGGTCCAGCTCCAGGATGTCGTCCTCGTCCTCGAGGACCCGCTGCTCCACGATCCGTCCGCCCGATTGCCGCCCCCACGCCGCTGCGCCCCGGGGAAGCAGGCGGGGATCCCGCTCGACCACGGCCGCGAAATCGGCTCCGAGCCCCTCCAGCGCGCGGGACAGGTCCGGATGATCGTTCACCTCCCGTACCACCGCCTCGAGCCACTCGGGGGAAGCGAAGCGCAACGTCAACCCCGGCCCAGCCACCCGAAGAGTCCGCGACGGTTCTCGCGCGGCGCGGCCCCGGCGGCGCCGGCCGGAGGCGTCTTCTCGGCGATGGCACGCCGCAGCGCCTCGGGAGTGTCCCGGGTGGCGAACGGAACCTGGACCATCCCTCTTTCCGGATCGTCGAAGGAGACCCGGAGCAGGCAGTCCTCGTCCAGCTTGAAGTCGATGCGCCGCCCGGTGGCCGCGGCGGGAAGCCGGAGCGACCCCAGGAACTCGTCATCGACGATCTGGTCGCTGTCCCCCTGGTAGATGTCGATCTCGATGGGCTTTCCCGGTTCCCGCGGCGGCGGGAGCCGGAAGCTCCGCGTCGCCGGAATGGGCTGGTTCTTGTCGAGCAGCTTCCGCATCCGGTCGTTGGGCGTGGCGATGCCGATGGGCATCGAGAGCACGTCCACCAGCGTGACCGAGTCGATGCTGTCGAGCGAGTCTCCCAGGAGCGCGGCCCCGAGCGCCACGCACTCGTCGGGGTGGACCCCCTTGCGCGGCGACTTCCCGAAGTGCTCCCGGATGCGCTGCTGCACGAGCGGCATGCGGCTCTGCCCGCCTACCAGGATGATCTCGTCGATGGAGGACGGGGAGATCCCCTTCTGCTGGAGCACCTCGTCGCAGATGTCGAAGGTCCGGTCCACCAGGTCCCGCGTCAGCTCCTCGAGCTGCTGGCGCGAGATGGGCATGCGCAGGTCGAGGGGCTTGCCACGCCGCTCCTCGACGAACGGGAGATCCATGGCGGTGTTCGGGATGAGCGAGAGGTCGATCTTGGCCGCCTCGGCCGCCGCCTTCACCCGCTGGAGGGGGATGGGGGACTGGCCCAGGTCCACCTTGTGCTCGCGCCAGAACTGGTCGAGCGCCCAGTCGATGATCCGGTTGTCGAAGTCTACCCCACCGAGGAAGGTGTCACCGCCGGTGGCCACGACCTCGAAGACGTTGTTGTGGACCTCGAGGACCGAGATGTCGAAGGTGCCGCCGCCGAGGTCGTAGACCAGGATCCGCTGGTCGAGCCCCCGGTTGAAACCGTAGGCGAGCGCCGCCGCCGTGGGCTCGTTGACGATGCGCTTCACCTCGAAGCCGGCCAGCCGTCCGGCCTCCTTCACGGCCTGGCGCTGGTTGTCGTTGTAGTAGGCCGGCACCGAGATGATGGCCTGGGGCATGGACCGGCCCAGGAACGCCTCGGCGATCTTGCGCACGTGGGCGAGCACCATCCCGGAGATCTCCGGGAGGCCGATGACGCGGTTGCCGAGCGTCACGGCCGCCTCGCCCTGGGGCCCCTCGACGATGTCGTAGGAGTAGTAGGAGCGGAGGTCCTGGACCACCCGGGAGCTGAACTTGCGCCCGATGAGCCGCTTGGCTCCGTAGATGGTGTTGCGGGGGTTGGTGAGGAGCTGGTCCTTCGCCGCCCCCCCCACGAGCAGATCGCCGCGGCTGGAGAGGGCCACCACGCTGGGCAGGATCAGGCTGCCCTTGTCGGTGGGCACAACGCGCGGGATCCGGCTGCGCACGTGTGCCACGCAGGTGTTGGTGGTCCCGAGGTCGATGCCGAGGATCGGCTTGTCCCGGGGTAGCGTCGGCGCCATGCCCGACGACGGTAACACGGTCCGGCTAGAAGGGAACGTCCTCGCCCCCCTCGTCCTCACCCGATCCGGAGGCGAAGAGGCGCGGCATCGCCATGGCCGGGAGCGCGGTGCCGGCAGGAGGGATCCCGGGGCCGAGCGCCGGGGGACCGGCGACGTCATCCAGCTGCCAGCGCTCGTACACGGCCGGCTCCCCGGGCAGTTCCTCCAGGAACCGGGAGGCCTTGAGGACCACCCGCTCCCGGTCCCGCGGCGCTGTCACCAGCGGATGGCAGAGCGTGAGTTCGTCCTTCGCCCGGGTGCAGGCCACGTAGAAGAGGCGCCGCTCCTCCTCCTCCCCTTCCGGGTCGCGCAGGGCCTGGGCGCTCGGGAAGCGCCCGTCGGCGAGCCAGACCACGAAGATGGCCCGCCACTCCAGCCCCTTCGACTGGTGGACGCTGGAGAGGACCATCTTCTCGTCCGGCTCCTCCCCCTCGGCCACCGTCTCCGCGGTGAGCTCGGTGAGGAGCGCGATCTCCGAGAGGAAGGTCTCCCCGTCCTCGTAACCCCTCGCGTAGTCGGCGAGCTGCCGGATGTCCTCCACCCGGGCGTCGGAGTTCAGGAAGGCGCTGCGCAGGTATTCCTCGTACCCGCCCTCGAGGATCCGGTCGATCGACTCTCCCGGAAGGTCCCGGGTGGGCGGTCGAGAGATGGCACGGAGCAGCTCGGTCGCTCGCCGGTAACCCTCCCTGGCCTTCGGCGGCACCTGGCTCGCCACATCGGGGGATGCGAGCTCGTCCACCGACCCGGCCCCGCCTCGCCGACGGGCCGCGAGCGCGTTCCAGACCGCGTCGGCGGTCATGCTCCCCATGCCCGGGAAGAGCTTGAGGACCCGCTTCAGCGCCAGCTCGTCCCCGGGGTTGTGGGCGAACCGGACGTGGGCGAGGACGTCCTTGATGTGGGCCGCCTCGAAGAATCGGACACCGCTGCGCACCACGAAGGGGATCCCGCGGCGGGCCAGCTCGAACTGGATCTCCATGGAGTGATGGTGGGCCCGGTAGAGGACCGCGATCTCCGGGAGGGGGATCCCCTCGTCGCGCAGCTCGAGCACCCGCTGGGCCACGAAGGCGGCCTGCTGCTCCACGTCGCGGCACGGCACGAGGCCCGGCAAGGACCCGTTGGGACGCACGCTGCGGAGCTCCTTCTTGAACTGCTTGAAGTTGTTCTCGATGGAGGCGTTGGCGAGGTCGAGGATCTGGGGCGTGGAGCGGTAGTTCACCGTGAGGTGGAACCGCCGTGCATCCGGGTAGCGCTTCTCGAACTCCAGGATGTTGGCGAAGTGCGCACCCCGGAAGGAGTAGATGCTCTGGGCGTCGTCACCGACGACGCAGAGGTTGCGGTGGTGGGAGGCGAGCAGGTCCACCACGTCCCCCTGGAGGCGGTTCGTGTCCTGGTACTCGTCCACGAGGACGTGCCGGAAACGCTCGGCGAGGAGCCTGCGCACCGTTTCGTGCTCCACGAGGAGCACCTTCCAGTTGAGGAGCAGGTCGTCGAAGTCCATGGCGTTCATGCCGTGCTTCCGCTCGGCGTAGCGGCGCGCCACCCGCAGGACGTCCTCCAGGAGCGGGGCGAACTGGGGGCGGCGGTCGATGAGCACGTCGGAGAGCGGCGTCTGCGTGTTCACCGCCATGGAGACGAGGTCGATGAGGACGTCGGCCTTCGGGAAGCGGCGCGCTCCCACCGCCAGGCCGCAGTCGGCGATGGCCGCCGACATGACGTCCCGACCGTCCTCCCGGTCGAGGATGGAGTAGCCCTTCTCGTAGCCGAGCAGCCCCGCGTGCTCCCGCAGGACCCGATGCGCCACGTGATGGAAGGTTCCGCCCCAGATTCGCCGGGTGTCGATGCGGGCCACCTCCTCGACCCGCCCGAGCATCTCCCGGGCCGCCTTGTTGGTGAAGGTGAGGAGGAGGAGCGACTCGGGCTCGAGGTGGGCGTGGAGCAACCGGGCCACGCGCCATGTGAGCGTGCGGGTCTTTCCGGATCCGGCGCCGGCGATGACGAGGAGCGGACCGTCGGGTGCCTCGACGACCGCCAGCTGCTCGTCGTTGAGCTTCCCACCGGAGTCGAACGGGCGCGGCGCGCCGGTGGCGGACTTGAGCTGGTAGCGGCGCGTCATCGAGCCGGCACAACTAGCATCGCCGTCCGACAGGGCGATATCGCACGATCGGGAACTGGACGTGGGATCGGTCCCGGTTAGCATGGCGCCCATGGCGGCAACTCGAGCGGTTCTCCTGCTGGCCCTGGCGATGGGAAACCTCGCCTGCGCGTCCAGCCAGGCGGCCGCGGCCCGCCGACCCCTGCCCCCGCCCGCCGGTGATGGCCGGGCCGGTACCCGTGACGCACGCGGTGCCGGCCCGGCTCTCGCTTCGGGCGCCAAGACCTCGCCCGCTGAACCCCCGCTGAAGCCGGACGTCCAGCTCGCGGTGGACGCCGCCCAGTCGCTCGTCGGCCACCGGGACGTGGTCGTGGATGGACGCAACTACGGCGCCGGCTGCACGGCTGTCGTGCGTGCCGCCTTCGACCACGCCGGCAAGCCATTGCCCACCGACGCGAAGAACGCGGTGGCACTGCTCGACCTCGCGAAGGGGCGCGGCGCCTTGAGGACGGGCATCCGCTCCGCCCCCGGCGACGTGGTCTTCCTCGCGGACAGGCCGGGCGGGGCTCCTGCGCACGTGGGGCTCGTGACGCGCGTGGAGCCGGACGGTACGGCGCTCGTGGTGCACCGGCTCGCCCGCGGCGTGGGAAAGATGCGCGTCAACCTCGGCTACCCGTCCCGGCTGAACGATCCGGCGACCGGGAAGCGACTCAACGACACCCTTCAGGTCGGGAAGAGCTCGGCATCCGCCGGCAGCCTGGTCGTCGGCGTCGCCACCTTCCTCTGATTCGCTCCTCAAGGTGACGAGGCCCGGATGTAAGGGCGGGCTCGCTCGAGGCGCACCGGACCGATTCCCCTGACCCTGCGCAGTTCATCCGGATGCAGGAAAGGGCCCCTCTCCTCCCGGTCCCGGACCACGTCCATCGCGAGGGAGTGACCGATCCCGGGTACCGCAGCCAGGTCCTCCGCGTTGGCCCGGTCGATGTCCACCGTACGGCCGAGGAGGACGAGTTCGAGACCGCGCAGCGGACGCTCCGCGCCGGAATCCCCCCGGCACCCGAGCCAGTGGAACGGCTCGGTCCCGCGCCCCTCGATCTCGCATGGACGGGCGCGGCGTGAGGGGAGACGGCGCAAGGCGGTCGGGAGGAGGGCTGCCAGGACGAGGAGGGCGATCGCCACGCGGTGGGCCATGCCCTGCCTTCATAGCAAGCGGCGCGCCACGACCGGGCGGGGTGGGAATCGCCCCGGAAACATGCGATGCATCCCACGCCGGAGGTGCACATGGCACGGGTCGTCATCGACGGGGAGAACCTGTCGCTGGAGCAGATCGAGACGGTGGCCCGGGGAGGAGCGCGGGTCGAGCTCGCCCCCTCGGCCCGTGAGCGGGTGCGCGCCGCTCGCGCCCTCGTGGAGGCCCGGCTCGACGACGGTGAGCCCCACTACGGGATCAACACCGGCTTCGGCACCCTGGCCGAGATTCGCATCGAACGGCGAGATCTCGAGAGGCTCCAGCGGAACCTGATCCTCTCCCACGCCGCGGGCACCGGCGCGCCGCTCTCCCTGCCCGAGGCTCGCGCCCTCCTGCTCCTGCGCGCCAACGTGCTCGCCCGGGGACACAGCGGGATCCGGGAGGAGACGCTCGACCTCGTCCTCGGCCTGCTCGAGCGGGACTGCATCCCGGTCGTCCCGGAGCGGGGGTCGGTCGGCGCCTCCGGCGACCTCGCTCCGCTCGCCCACCTGGCGCTCCTCATCATCGGTGAGGGGGAAGCCTGGGCGTCCGGCCACAGGCTGCCGGGGCGTGAGGCGCTCGCCCGCGTCGGGTTGAAGCCGGTCGTGCTCCAGGCCAAGGAAGGGCTTGCGCTCGTGAACGGGACGCAGGGCATGGTGGCGGTGGGCTCGCTCGTCCAGGCCCGGGCGGACCGCATCGCCGGCCTCGCCGACGTCGCCGGTGCGATGACGCTCGAAGGGCTTCTCGGATCCCACCGTCCCTTCGAGGAGGCCATCCAGGCCGTCCGGGGGCAGATCGGGCAGGCGGCCGCTGCGACCCACCTGCGGGCGCTGCTCGCCGACTCACCGCTCAACGCCTCCCACCAGGGACCGGGCTGTCATCGGGTCCAGGACCCGTACTCGCTGCGCTGCATGCCGCAGGTGCACGGCGCGGCACGGGACGGGCTGGAGTTCTCCCGGGGCATCCTCGCCCGGGAAGCCAACGCCTCCACCGACAATCCGCTCGTCTTCGCCTCGACGGGCGACATCGTCTCCGGCGGCAACTTCCACGGCCAGCCGGTCTCCCTTGCCCTGGACGTGCTCGGCATCGCCGTCTCGCACCTCGCCACCATCTCCGAGCGGCGCGTCGAGCAGCTCGTGAATCCCATGCTCTCCGGGCTGCCCCCGTTCCTGGCCCGGAACCCGGGGCTCGACTCCGGTTACATGATCGCGCAGGTGACGAGCGCGGCCCTGGTCTCCGAGAACAAGGTGCTCGCACATCCCGCCAGCGTGGACTCGATCCCGTCCTCGGCCGGCCGGGAGGACCACGTCTCCATGGGGATGACCTCCGCGCTCAAGGCCCGTTCCATCGTGGAGAACGTGCGCACCTGCCTCGCCATCGAAGTGCTCGTGGCCGCACAGGCGCTCGACCTTCGACGGCCGCTGCGGTCGGCTGCCCGGGTAGCCGAGGCGCACCGCCGGGTTCGCGAGGTGGTCCCCCACCTCGACGAGGACCGGGAGCTGCACCGGGACATCAGCGCGGTGTGCCGCCTCGTGGACGAGGGCGCGCTCGACCTGTAGCCGATGCCCCCGCTACGCGGCGGTGGGCGGGTGAAGGCAGAGGGCGTCGTTCAGGGCGGCGATCGCCCTCTTGTAGTCGCCCCGGTCGATGACGAACTGGATGTTGGTCTGTCGCAGCGACTGGGATACCGCATTCACGTTGATCCGCTGAGTCGCGAGCGCCTCGGTGGCGCGGGCCAGCACGCCCGGGAAGGCGATGTTGGTCCCGATGGCGCAGACGATGGCCGAGGGGACGACCGTCACGGTCTCGTAGGCGTTCTCCAGCTCCTCGATGAAGCTCGGGGTGACCGCCTTGTCCCAGACCACGTGGGTGATCGAGTTCGCGTTGGTCGCCTTCAGGATGTACGAGACCGAGTGGCGCCCGAAGATCTCCAGCACCTTCGCGTCGAAGCCCACCGCCCCGACCATCGATGGATCGTGGATCTCGATGGCGGTCACCTTGGGGGAGCCGGCGATCACCTCGATGCGCGCCTTGCTGCCGACGTATTCCTTCGTGATGAGGGTGCCGGGGTGGTCGGGCTCGAAGGTGTTCTTGAGGCGGATGGGGATCCCGGCGAGCTCCATCGGCTTGGCGGCCTTGGGGTGGATGGCCTCCATCCCCACGTCGGCGAGCTGGTCCGCCACGTCGTAGTTGGTCATCCCCACGAGGACGGTGTTCTGCGCTCCGACGATCTCGGGGTCGGCAGACGAGAGGTGGAACTCCTTGTGGATGATGGCCTCTGCGGGGCGAAGCTCCACCGCCACCTTGCTGAAGGTCACCTCGGAGTACCCGCGGTCGAACTCCCGCATGATGCCCTCGGTCCCCTTCGTGTATCCGGTGACCACGACCACCTGCCCTGCCACGTCCACTCCCTGGAAGCTCGCGTGGATGCGCTGATCGATGGTGAGCGGATCGTCGTCGTCGAAGCCGGAGAGGTCGAGGAGCTGCGCCCGGATCCCCTTGGCGCGAAGGATGGCCACGCTGTTGAACGCGCTGTGGGCCTCGCCGATGGCGGCAAGCATCTCGCGAGCGGCGAGCAGCACGTTGTCCCTGCGCAGGTAGCCGCTCGCCAGCACGTGGCGCATGGAGTCGAGGTAAGCCCGCAACTCCCGCATCCGTCGGTCGAGGAAGTCGTCGGCCACCGTGACGTCGAGGCCGATGGAGGCGAACCCGGCGTTGATCGACTTCAGCTTCCCGAGGAGGGCCGCGAGGGCGCCGTGGTAGTCGTCGCCCGAGGCGAACCGGGCGTAGATGCCCGGCTGACCGGTCTTCTTGTGCTCGAGCAGTTCGTTCGTGACGCCGGCGTACGCCGACACGATGTAGACCCGGCCGTTCACCTGCTTCGGGTCGCGCAGCATGATGTTCGCGAGCACGTCGTCGAACTTGGACATCGACGTGCCGCCGATCTTCTCGACGGTGATCATCTCTTCATTCCCCGGGAAGTTGGACGGCGGGGAAAGAACCACGAAGCTCGCCCGGGAGCAAGTGGGATGCCATCCGGATCGCCTGCCGGAGACCCGCCCAGGGGACGAGCTCGAGGGCCTCCTCCGGGGTGAACCAGCCCCACTCCCGGTGCTCCTCCGAGAGGCGCGGCTCGAAGTCGTCCGGAAGAACGGCGGAATAGGCGGTCTCCTGCCCCGTCCGGAGTCCGCCGCCCGCCCGCGCCGCGAGCCCGCTCCCGAGGGCGAAACCGTGGACGTACCCGAGGGGTCGCACCGGACCCGATGCACCGGTCTCCTCCCGGAGTTCCCGGACGGCCGCCTCCTCCGGCTTCTCGGAGGGCTCGATCCGACCCGTGACCTGCTGCCAGAACCCGCCGCGCTCCTCGGATCGGCGCAGGAGAAGGACCCTGCCGTCCGCGCGGGTGGCCGTCACCGAGATGGTCCGGAGGTCGAAACTCGCGTCCTCCCGCTCCCGCTCGAGCGTGTCGCAGAGGTGAACGGCGAGCCGCTCCTCGACCTCGGAGATCGACGGGGCCGGCCGGCCCGCCCGCCCGACCTCCGCGCGGAGCGTGGTGACGCCGAGGGAAGGGTCGGAGATCCCGCACGGGACGATGGCCTGGAAGTGGGAGAGATCCGCCTCCACGTTGAACGCCAGCCCGTGGGTGGAGATCCAGCGGGACAGGTGGACCCCCACGGCTCCGATCTTCCGGGTTTCCACCCAGGCTCCGCGGTGCTCCGGATGGCGCCCCGCCACGATGCCCTGGTCGGCGCAAGCGCGGATCATCGCCTCCTCCAGGGAGCTCACGAACCGCCGGACGTCCGGTCGGGACGAGAGGTCCACGACCGGGTAGGCCACGAGCTGGCCGGGGCCGTGATAGGTGACGTCCCCTCCCCGGTCGGTCTCGTGGACCTCGAAGCCCCGGGATTCGAGCCAGTCCCGGGAGGCCACCACGTTCGCGCCGTCGGCACCCCGTCCCAGCGTGAGGACCGGGGGGTGCTCGAGCAGGAAGAGCCAGTCGGCGTCCGGGTCGCGCGCGCGCACCTGCTCCGCGGCGCGCCGCATGAGTTCGAGGCCGTCGGCGTACTCCACCCGCCCCAGCTTGTGGACACGGATCCGACGCACGCCGGCCTACCCTGGCGCGGGTGCGCCGGCCTTCTCCTTGCGGGGTCGCTCGGGCCGGTTGATGGCGTGGATCGCCTCCCCGAGGGCGGCCTTGCAGGCCTCCATGAACGCCTCCGCGAGCGTGGGGTGCGCGTGGATGGTGAGCGCGACGTCCTCGGCGTAGGCGCCCATCTCGAGGGCCAGCGTGGCCTCGGCGATGAGGTCCGACGCCTCCGGCCCCACCATGGTGACCCCGAGGAGCACCTTCGACTCCCGGTCCACCACCACCTTCACGAATCCTTCGGTGTGGTCGATGGCGATGGCCCGGCCGAGCGCGGCGAAGGCGAACTTTCCGATGAGGGGATCGAGCCCCTTCGCCCGGGCCTGCTCCTCGGAGAGCCCCGCCGTGGCCACCTCCGGGTCGGTGAAGATGGCCCCCGGCATGGCCACCCAGTCGCGGGCCGCGCGGTGCCCGGCGATCACCTCGGCGGCGATCTCGCCCTCCTTGGAGGCCTTGTGGGCCAGGAATGGCGAGCCCACCACGTCGCCGATGGCGAAGACCGCCGGGTTGGAGGTTCGGAGCTGATCGTCCACCTGCACGAACCCCTTCCCGTCCACCTTCACGCCCGCGACATCGAGCCCGAGCCCCTCGCTGTTCGGCCGGAATCCCACGGCCACGAGGACCTTGTCGGCGGGGATCGACTGCTCCTTGCCGTCCAGCTCGATCCGGACGGAGCTCGCGCCGTTCGCCGCGTCGAGGCCCTTCGCCTTGGCGTTCACATGGACGTCGATGCCGAGATGGCGCAGTCGCTTCTGGACGATCCGGACCGCCTCGGGATCGACACCCGTGAGGATGCCGGGGAGTGCCTCGACGACGGTGACCTTGGAACCCAGCTTGGCGTAGACCGTTCCGAGCTCGAGGCCGATGATGCCGCCGCCGATGACGACGAGCCGGCCGGGGATCTCGGGGAGATCGAGCGCCTCCCGGGCTCCCCAGATGTCCTTTCCGTACGCGAATCCCGGGATGGCGAGCGGGCGCGCACCGGTGGCCAGGATGAACGCACCGGCCTCCACGCGGACCTTCTCCCCCGCCCCCGCCACCTCGACGGCGTTCGGACCGACGAAGGTGGCCGTCCCCTTCAGCACCTCGACCCCGTTGCCCTTCTCGAGCGCACCGATGCCCGAGACGAGCTTCTTCACGACCCCCTCCTTGTAGGCGCGCAGCTTCGCCACGTCGACCCTGGGCTCCTCGACCAGGATCCCGCGTGCCGCGGCGCCCTTGATCTCGTCGATGAGGTTCCCCACGGCGATGAGCGCCTTGGAAGGGATGCACCCCCAGTTGAGGCACACGCCGCCGAGGGACTCCTTCTCCACGAGCGCCGTCTTCTTGCCGAGCTGGGCGAGCCGGATCGCCGCGACGTAGCCGCCGGGTCCCCCACCGATCACCACCGCGTCAAAGGTCTTGGTCGTCATTCCCGTCTCCTGTCTCCCTCGATATATCGCGCTTCCGGCGCCTTGACTGCTCGGCTTCGTCGAGAAGCCGGGGGGTGCGCGGAAGGACCCCGGTGAGGTCCTGGACCACCGCCCCGGCCGCCACGAGCCCGAAGACCCCGGTCACGAAGGCCACGCTCCCGTAGCAGCGCGGGTCCCGTCGCCGCTCCCCGGCCGGCCGGGCGCGGGTGCCCGGGATGCCGTCCTCGTCCCCCGGGAGGGAGAGCGTGGCGCGTGGCTCCTCCACCGACCAGACCGCCTTCACGCCGAGCGGGGCCGTCGCGGAGATGCCGTGGCGGCGGCGCAGGTACTTCCGGACGTCCTTCGCCAGCTGGTCCGTGTGGGTCTCCGAGAGGTCGGTGAGCTGCACGGCCGTGGGATCGACCCGGCGCGCCGCCCCGAGGGAGGTGACGACCGGGATTCCGAGGTCGAGGCATCGGGCGATGACGTGAAGCTTCGCCACGACGGTGTCCATCGAGTCCACCACGTAGGACGTTCCGGGAGGGACGATCCGCGCCGCGCTCGCCTCGTCGTAGGGCTCCGGGAAGGACTCGATGACGGCCGCCGGCGCTGCCCGTCGGAGCCGCTCCGCCAGCGCGTCGGCCTTGAAACGGCCGAACTCGCCATCCAGGGCGTGAAGCTGTCGGTTGGCGTTTGTCTCGTCCACCCGCTCGCCGTCCACCAGGACGAGGTGCCCGACACCGGCGCGCGCGAGGGCCTCCGCGGTGAAGGAACCGACACCCCCGAGCCCCAGCACCACCACCCGTGCCGCGGCGAGCCGATCCACCCCCTCCTCCCCCAGCAGGCGGGCGTTCCGGTCGAGCCGGGGCGAGACCCTCCTGCCACCCGTCACGGTCTCTCCTCCGGGAGCAGGAAGAGTCTCCTGGCGTTCGCGGTGGTGACGCGCTCCACGTCGTCTGCGGGAAGGCCGAGCGCGTCGGACAGCCCCCGCACGACGAGCGGGAGGTATCCGGGCTCGTTCCGTCCGCCCCGGTGCGGGTGCGGCGTCTGGTCGGGTGCATCGGTCTCCACCAGAAGTCGCGCCAGGGGAATGGCCCGTGCCGCCGCCAGCGGCTTCCGGGCCGAACCCCAGGTGACGGGGCCGGCGAAGGAGAAGTGAAGCCCCAGGGCGGCGAACGGCGCCACCTGCTCCGCGCTCCCGGAGAAGGAGTGGAGAACCCCTCCGGAAGGAAGGCCGTCCCGTTCCAGCTCCTCCCGCATCGCGTCCTGAGCCCGGAGCGAGTGGAGCAGCACAGGGAGGGCGAGCCGTCGCGCGATGGCGAGGTGTCCTCGCAGGACGGCGCGCTGTCGATCGAGCGACGCGCCCGCCGCAGCGGCGGGGCCGTCCAGCCCGCACTCGCCGACCGCCACCGCACCGGAACCGGTCAGCCAGGTCTCCAGATCCGCGAGGTGCCTGTCGTCGTCGCCCGGGTCGAGGTCCGGGAGCGCCTGCGGGTGGATGCCCAGCGCCGCATGGAGGCAATCCTCACCCCTGCAGAGTTCGACGATCCCCTCCCACCCGGAAGGAGCGACCCCCGGAACCACGATGTCGGTGACGCCCGCCGCGCGGGCCCGCTCGACCACCTGCCGGCGATCGGCCTCGAAGGCCGGCCCGTCGATGTGGCAGTGGGTGTCGATCAACCCTAGACCGAGTGGAGGAAGAGGAGCGAAGGGTCCTCGAGTTGCCGGATGAACTCGTAGGTGAAGGCGGCGGCCTCCGAGCCGTCGACCACCCGGTGGTCGCTCGTGAGCGAGACGTACATAACTTCCCGGATCACCACCTGCCCTTCCCGGACCACGGGCGTGGGGCGGATCCGGTGGATGCCCAGGATCCCCACCTCGGGGTGGTTGAGAACCGGGGTGGCGAACATGCCGCCCAGCGCGCCGAGGCTCGTGACGGTGAAGGTGGAATCTCCGACGTCCTCCGGTCGGAGCCGTCCCGCACGGCTCTCCACGCCGAGCCGCTCGACCTCCCGGGCCAGGTCGACGATGGAACGCCGGTCCACGTGGCGGACGACCGGGACCGTGAGCCCCTGGTCGGTGGCGGCGGCGATCCCGATGTCGTACCAGCGCTTCCGGTGGATCTCCCCGCGGGATTCGTCGAAGGAGGCGTTCAGCTGCGGGAACTTCCGCAGCGCCGCGACGGTCGCCTTGAGCACGAAGGGAAGGAAGGTGATCTTCGCGCCCTCCGGAGCGGCAGCCCGGGCCATCCGGGCCTTCAGGGCCACGAGTTCGGTCGCGTCCAGCTGCTCCACGAAGGTGAAATGGGCCGCGGTCCGCGAGGACCGGGCCATCTTCTCCGCGATGCGCCGGCGCAGCCCTCGAACCGGGACCACCTCGATGCGATCGTCGGCCGGAGTTGCCGGAGCCGTACCGGAGGCGGAACCGGGCGCCTCGACGTCCTCCTTCCGTACCCTGCCGTCGGGGCCGGTCCCGTGCACCCGCTGGAGATCGATCCCCAGCTTTCGTGCGAGCGCCCGCACCGCCGGCGTGGCGAGCGCCTTCCCCGGCGCGAAGCGGGCGGTCCGCTCGATCACCTCCGCCACCGCGGCTCGTGTCTCGGTCCGCGGCGGGGGGGGCGGGGCGGGCATCCTCACGATCGGCACCTCTGCCGCCTGTGGCGCGCCGTCCGCGAGTTCGATCTCGACGAGCGGCTCGTGGACCCTGGCGATCTCCCCCTCCTTCCAGAGGAGGCGCGTGACCCTTCCCCGCTTCGGGGATGGGATCGTGACGGTGGCCTTGTCGGTCATCACCTCGGCCAGAGGCTGGTCCTCCTCCACGGCGTCGCCGGGCTTCACGTGCCACTTCAGCACCTCCGCCTCCACGACCCCCTCGCCGATGTCGGGCAGCAGGAACGAGTAGATCATGTGGCTCCGGGTACGGGTGGCTAGAAGGCCATCACTTCACGAACGGCTTTCAGGATGCGCGGGGCGCGCGGAAGATACTCGCTCTCCAGCGTGTACGGGAACGGCGTGTCGAAGCCGGTGACGCGGGCCACCGGCGCCTCCAGGTGCAGGAAGCAGCGCTCCTGGATCAGCGCGGAGATCTCGGCGCCGAAACCGCACGTGCGCGGCGCCTCATGCACCACCACCGCCCGTCCCGTCTTCTGCACCGACTCCACGATGGCATCGATGTCGAGCGGCTGCAGCGTCCGGAGGTCGAGCACCTCGCACTCGATCCCCAGGTCGGCGGCCTCCCGCGCGGCCTGGTCGGCCTCGTGCCACATCGCCCCCCAGGCGATGAGGGTGACGTGCCTCCCCTCGCGGGTGACGCGCGCCTTGCCGATCGGGACGACCACCTCGCCGTCGGGAACCTCGCCCCTGGCCGCGCGGTACATCCGCTTCGGCTCGAAGAAGAGGACCGGGTCGGGATCCCGGATGGCGGAGGTGAGCAGCCCCTTCGCGTCGTGCGGGTTGGAGGGCACCACCACCTTCAGGCCAGCCGTGTGGATGAAGTGTGCCTCCGGTGACTGAGAGTGATAGTGACCTCCGCGGATCCCACCGCCGTACGGGGTCCGGATGACCATCGGACAGGTGTACTGACCACCCGAGCGGTAGCGGAACTTGGCCACCTCGCTCACGATCTGGTCCATGGCCGGGAAGATGAAGTCGGCGAACTGGATCTCGGGGACGGGGCGCAGCCCGTAGAGGGCCATGCCGACGGCCGTGCCGATCACGCCGCTCTCCGCGAGCGGCGTGTCGATGACCCGGTCCTTCCCGAACTCCTCCTGGAGCCCCTGGCTGGCCCGGAAGACCCCACCGAACTTGCCGACGTCCTCCCCCAGGATGACCACGGTGGGATCCCGGCGCATCTCCTGCCGGAGCGCGTCGTTCACCGCCTGGATGATGTTCAGGGTGGGCACGGGGCTCCCTCAGCGCGGGTGGGACGTCCGCGGGTCCTCGGCCACCGCCGCCCGCAACTCGTCGAGCTGCTCGCGCTGCTGCCAGAGCGGCTCCGCGTAGACACCCTGGAAGAGGGTCTGGATGGACGGCTTCGGGGCGAAGGTCTCCGCGTCCTCCACGGCACGCCGGATCCGCTCGCGCGCCTCGGCCCGCAGCGCCTCGACCTCATCGGGAGGGAGGAGCTTCCGCCACGTGAGGTACCGCCCCAGCCGCAGGATGGGGTCCCGATCCCGCCAGGCGTCCACCTCCTCCGCCCCGCGGTAGGCGCGCGGGTCGTCGGACGTGGAGTGCCCCTCCACACGGTAGGTGACGCACTCGAGGAGCGTGGGGCCCAGGCCGGACGCGGCCCGGACGCGCGCCCGCTGCGTGGCAGCGTGGACCGCGAGGAGGTCGTTCCCGTCCACGCGCTCCCCGTGAATGCCGTACGCCACGGCCTTCTGGGCGATGGTCTCGGAGGCCGTCTGGAGCTCGCGGGGGACGCTGATGGCCCATCCGTTGTTCCGGCACACCATGATCACCGGGACCTTGTGGACCCCGGCGAAGTTGGCCCCGGTGTGGAAGTCGTTGGCGCTGGTCGCCCCCTCTCCGAACCAGGTGAGGGACACCATGTCGTCGCCCCGGATGCGGGCGGCCCATGCCGCGCCGACCGCCTGGGGCACCTGCGTGGCGATGGGGGCGCTGATGGAGACGAAGCGTCCCGGCGCCCAGGCCTCGTGGCAGGGCATCTGGTGCCCCAGCATCCGGTCGCCGGCGTTGCCGAGCAGGTCGCACACGAAGGTGACGAACGGCATGCCCCGGTAGAGGGCTCCGGCGTGCTCGCGGTAGGACGGGAAGAGCCAGTCCCGCTCCTCCATCCCCGCGACGGTGCCGAGGACCGTGGCCTCCTCCCCGATGGCGCCGATGTAAAAGGCGATCCGGCCCTGGCGCTGCAGTTGCACCATGCGCTCGTCCATCTCGCGCGAGAGGATCATCCACCGGAAGAGGTCGAGCGCCTTCGCGTCCGTGAGGGTGACACGCGCCGGGTCGGCGGAGCCGTCCTCCTCGATGACCGTCTGGAGCGGAAACTCACGCTCCCAGCGCCCGGGCACGTTGACGGGGTCCGTCATCGCCGCTCCGGGGTGGCGCGCTCTTCCAGCATCCCGCGCAGGAAGAGCTCGCCGGCACGGTAGCTGGAGCGGACCAGCGGACCGCTGGCCACGTACCGGAATCCCAGACGCCGTCCGACCAGCTCGTAGGCGGCGAAAGCTTCCGGCGGGACGAATTCGACCACCGGCAGGTGCCAGGCCGACGGACGGAGGTATTGCCCCAGCGTGAGAATCTCGACGCCGACGCTCCGGAGGTCCCGCATCGTCTCCTCCACCTCGGCCGCGGTCTCGCCGAGCCCCACCATGACGGAGGACTTGGTCGCCACGCCCGGAAACTCGCGATGCATCCGCTCGAGAACCCCGAGGGTGAGATCGTAGCCGGCTCGGGCGTCCCGGACCGCCGGGGTGAGCCGCCGAACGGTCTCGATGTTGTTCGCGAAGACGTCCGGCGCCGCCCGTCCCACCGTTCGCACCGCCTCGGCGTCCCCCTGGAAATCCGGCGTCAGCACCTCCACGAGGAGGTCGGGGACCTCCTGGAGCAGGCGGATGGCCTCCGCGAAGTGTGCCGCGCCACCGTCGGGGAGATCGTCCCGATCCACGCTCGTCACCACCACGTAGTCGAGGTCCAGCTTCCGGACCGCGTCCGCCACGTGGCGCGGCTCGTCGGGATCGAGGGACGGCGGGTGCGCTGCCGTCTTCACCTGGCAGAAACGGCATCCGCGGGTGCAGGTGTCCCCCATGAGCATGACCGTGGCGGTACCCCCACCCCAGCACTCCGCGACGTTGGGGCAGTGGGCCTCGGCGCAGACCGTGTGCAGATTCAGGCCGGAGAGCGTGTCCCGCACTCGACCGTAGCGCTCGCCTCCCGGAACGCCCACCCGGAGCCAGCGCGGCTTGCGGGCGTCGATCGGGAGGCCGGCCGAGCGGATGGCCCGGAGCACGTCCCCCGCGCCTTGCAGCGCCGGGCCGTCCGGGATCACCTGGAATCTCGACCGGTTCTCTCCCACCTTTGGCTATCTATCCGCTAACCTCACGGGGTTCAACGCGCCTTTCGAATCTACCCAGGCATGGGCTATGAAGGCACTTGCATGACGCGTCCGTCTTCGAGCCACCTCGTGGACCCCCAGGGGCGCCGGATCGTCTACCTCCGCCTCTCCCTCACCGACCGTTGCAACTTCAGCTGCAGCTACTGCAGCCCCGGCCTCGCCGCCAGCCAGGGCGACGCCCTCGACCGCCCCGCCGTGGCCCGCCTCGTCCGGATCTTCGCCCGGATGGGGATCCGGCGCGTGCGCCTCACCGGCGGAGAGCCCACCCTGTGTCGGGACCTCGTGGACGTGGTGTCCGACATACACGCCACGCCGGGGATCGAGGAGGTCGCCCTCACCACCAACGGCCACCGACTCGAGGAGCTCGCGTTGCCCCTCCGGCGCGCCGGGCTCTTGCGCCTCAACGTCTCCCTGGACACCTTCGACGAAGGCCGGCTCGCGCAGATCGCCGGTCGGGGCGCCGACGTGGAGCGCATCCGGAGTGGCATCGCGGCCGCGGCCAAGGCTGGATTCCCCTCCCTCAAGGTCAACACGGTGGTTCTTCGCGGCGTCAATGACGGGGAACTTGGCGACCTCGCCCGCTTCGCCTGGAGCCATGGCGCCATCGCCCGGTACATCGAGCTCATGCCCTTCGGGGGTGGCGATCCGGTCTCGGTGGCCGAGATGGCGCGCCTCCTCGGCGAGCAGGGGGTACGGCTCGAACCGGACGAGACCCGCGGCTGGGGCCCCGCGCGCCACATGCGTGGCGTGTCGTTCGAGGGCGGCGCGGAGGTCCGGGGGCTCCTCGGCTTCATCGGCGCCATCACCGAGAACTTCTGCGGCGATTGCAACCGGGTGCGCGTGAGCGCGGCGGGTGCGCTCCGAGCGTGCCTGGGCGGGCGGGACGAGGTTTCGCTGGCCCCGCTCCTCGGAACCGGGACGGACGAGGAGGTGGAGGATGCCATCCGCCTCGGGCTCTCCCGCAAGGCCGACCGTCACCGCATGGAGGAGGACTCCTTCGACTCGATGGTGCACATCGGCGGCTGACCCGTTACGTAAGGCGAAGCCCGGCCCGGCCGGAGTGGAGGTTGCAATGATGCTCTCGAAACTCACCCTGCTGCTCGCCCTGGCTCTCCCCTCCGCCGCCCTCGCCACCGACCCGTACCAGGAGGCCACCCTCGACCAGGTACAGGGGTGGGTCGCCGCGAAGACGGCCATCGTCTACGACGTGAACGATGCGGACCTGTTCCGGAAGAACCACGTGCCCGGCGCGCGCCACCTCGAGGGGAAGGGATGGACGGCGACGCTTCCGGCCGAGAAGGGGGCGCGCCTCGTCTTCTATTGCTCCAACACACGCTGAACCGCGAGCCACTCGGCCGCCCGTGAGGCGGCCAAGCTCGGATACACCGACGTGTGGGTGATGTCGGAGGGGATCTTCGGCTGGGTCAAGGCCGGCAAACCGGTCGAGACGGGACCGTCGAAGCCCTGATCGGTCGGCGCCGACCGGTCCTCAGTGCGTGACGGCCGGCCGCTCGGCGGGTCGCCCCTGCTCGTCCACGCTGGTGGGATCGCCCTTGCAGGCGAGATCCTTCAGGTGGGTGTGGATCTTCATGGAGCAGAACTTGGGGCCGCACATGGAGCAGAACTCGGCGTTCTTGAAGGCCTCGTGCGGCAGGGTCTCGTCGTGCATCGCCCGGGCGGTGTCCGGATCGAGCGAGAGCGCGAACTGCTGCTTCCAGTCGAAGGCGTAGCGGGCCCGGGAGAGCGCGTCGTCCCGGTCGCGGGCGCCGGGGCGATGGCGGGCCACGTCGGCCGCGTGGGCTGCGATCTTGTAGGCCACGATCCCCTGCCGGACATCGTCCGCGTCGGGTAGACCCAGGTGCTCCCTCGGGGTCACGTAGCAGAGCATCGCCGCCCCGTGCTGGGCCGCCACGGTTGCGCCGATGGCGCTCGTGATGTGGTCGTACCCCGGAGCGATGTCGGTGACGAGCGGGCCGAGGACGTAGAAGGGCGCCTCGTCGCAGAGCTCCCGCTCCTTCTCCATGTTCATCGGGATCTGGTCGAGCGGGACGTGCCCGGGGCCCTCCACCATCACCTGGACGTCGTGCGCCCAGGCTCGCCGGGTCAGATCTCCCAGGACCCTGAGCTCCGCGAACTGCGCCTCGTCCGAGGCATCGGCCAGGCAGCCGGGGCGCAGCCCGTCGCCCAGCGAGAAGGCCACGTCGTAGCGCTTGAAGATCTCGCAGATGGCGTCGAAGTGGGTGAAGAGCGGGTTCTCGGCCTTGTTCGAGAGCATCCACTGGGACATGAGGGCCCCGCCCCGGGACACGATCCCGGTGACGCGGCGAGCGGCGAGCGGGATGAAGTCGCGGAGCAGGCCGGCGTGGATCGTCATGTAGTCCACGCCCTGCGAGGCCTGCGACTCGATGACCTGGAGCAGCAGGCCCGGCGTGAGCTGGGACACCTCGCTCACGTGGGCCATGGCCTCGTAGATGGGCACGGTGCCCACCGGCAGCGGGCTGTGGCGCAGGATCGCCTCGCGGATCTGCGGGATGTCGCCGCCGGTGGACAGGTCCATCACCGTATCGGCCCCGTACTTGAGGCAGATCCGCAGCTTCTCGAGCTCTCCCTCGATGTCGCTCACCACCGCGCTGTTGCCGATGTTCGCGTTGATCTTGCAGGTGGCGCCGATGCCGATGGCGATCGGGTCGAGCTCCGGATGTGCGATGTTGGCCGGGATGATCATCCGGCCCCGCGCCACCTCGCTCCGGATGTACTCGGGTTCGAGCCGCTCCCGTGCGGCCACGTGGGCCATCTCCTCGGTGACCAGTCCCTTCCGCGCATAGTGCATCTGCGTGACGTTGGACTGTCCGGCCCGCTTCTTGACCCAATCTGACCGCATGCTTCGACCACCTCCGGCGAAGAGGGAGGCGAAGGTAGACCCCGAAATGACCGAAGTCAAACCCGCGCGGGTGAGTGAAAGGACGCTTGCTACCGCAGCGCGCGGAAGGCGTCCCGGCCTGCGTAGCGGGCCGTCTTCCCGAGCTCCTCCTCGATGCGGAGGAGCTGGTTGTACTTCGCGATGCGGTCGGTCCGGGAGGCCGATCCGGTCTTGATCTGACCGCAGTCGCAGGCCACGGCCAGGTCGGCGATGGTGGTGTCCTCGGTCTCGCCGGAGCGGTGGCTCATGACGCTCGTGTATCCGGCCCGGTGGGCCATGCGAACCGCCTCCAGCGTCTCGGTGAGGGAGCCGATCTGGTTCACCTTCACGAGGATCGAGTTGGCGACACCCTCGTCGATGCCGCGACCGAGCCGCTCCACGTTGGTGACGAAGAGGTCGTCTCCCACGAGCTGGATCTTGCCGCCCAGGCGCTCGGTGACGAGCTTCCAGCCCTTCCAGTCGTCCTGGTCGAAGCCGTCTTCGATGGAGACGATCGGGTACCGGCCGCACAGTTCGCCGTACCAGTCGGCCAGGCCCGCCGCGTCGAAGGTGCGCCCCTCCCCCTTCAGCGTGTACTTGCCGGTCTTCTTGTCGAAGAACTCGGAGGACGCCACGTCGAGCGCCAGGGCCACGTCCTTGCCGGCCTTGAGCCCCACCTGCTTCACGGCCTCCATGATGACGGCCAGGGCCTCCTCGTTGGAGGCGAGGCTCGGGGCGTAGCCGCCCTCGTCGCCGACGCCGGTCGAGGCCCCCTTCCCCTTCAGGACCTTCTTCAGGGCGTGGAAGATCTCGGCGCCGTAGCGGAGCCCCTCGGCGAAGGTGGGCGCGCCGAGCGGGACCACCATGAATTCCTGCACGTCCACGTTGGAGTCGGCGTGCGCGCCGCCGTTCAGGATGTTCATGAGCGGAACCGGCAGCGTGCGGGCGTTCGCGCCGCCGACGTACCGGTAGAGCGGCAGTTCATGCGAGAGCGCAGCGGCTCGTGCCGCGGCCAGGGACACGCCGAGGATGGCGTTCGCCCCCAGCTTGGCCTTGGTCTTCGTCCCGTCGAGGGCGATCATCCGGGCGTCGAGGGCCGCCTGGTCGGACGCGTCCATGCCGACGACGGCCGGCCCGATGACGTTGGCGACGTTCTGAACCGCCTTGCGAACCCCCTTGCCGAGGTAGCGCTTCTTGTCGCCGTCGCGGAGTTCCAGCGCCTCGTGCTCGCCGGTGGATGCGCCCGACGGGACGGCGGCACGCCCCAGGTGCCCGCTGGCGACGGCCACCTCGACCTCGACGGTGGGATTACCGCGGGAATCGAGGATCTCTCTGGCGGCGACGTTGATGATCTCGGTCATGGGGGCTCCGGAGTTCGGGTAGGTCCGGCTATTTGCCCGCGCGATCCCCCGCCCGTCAACCCTTCTTCGCAACCGACCCTGGGGGCGCTTGACCGGTCCGGCCCCGGCGGCGTAAGCGGGTTCCTTTCCTCCGGAGGTCCGGCATGGCGAAGTTGCTCGAAGGCAAGGTGGCCGTGGTCACGGGCGCGGGAGCCGGCATCGGCCGGGCCCACGCACTGGCGCTGGCCGCCGCGGGGGCGAAGGTGGTCGTGAACGACCTCGGCTCCGACCGCCACGGCGCCGGGCGGGGGTCCCAGGCCGCCGACGAGGTGGTGCGGGAGATCCAGGCCGCGGGCGGGGAGGCTGCGGCCAGCCACGAGACGGTCGTGACCCGGGAAGGCGTGGACGGGATCCTCTGGGTCGCGCAGTCGAGGTTCGGCGGCGTCGATGTCTGGGTGAACAACGCCGGGATCCTGCGCGACCGGACGCTGCTCAACCTGACCGACGAGGACTTCGACCGGGTCCTCGAGGTCCACCTGCGGGGCACCTTCCTGGGGACCCAGGTCGCGGCCCGGGCGATGCGCGTCCAGGGTCGTGGCGGCCGGATCGTCAACACGAGCAGCCTGTCCGGCCTGCTCGGCAACTTCGGCCAGGCCAACTACGGAGCGGCCAAGGCCGGGATCTACGGCCTCACCCGGGTCGCCGCCCTCGAACTGGAACGATTCGGGATCGCCGTGAACGCCATCGCGCCGCTCGCGCTCACGCGGATGACGAGCGACCTCGAGATGGTGGCAGGCGCAAGCGTGGACGAACTGGGGCCCCAGTTCATCGCCCCGGCCGCCGTCTTCCTTGCGAGCCCGCTCTCCGACGGGATCACCGGACAGGTTCTCGGCGTCCAGGGGGGTAAGATCTTCCTCTACCGGATGGAGATGACCGCGGGAGTGGAGAAGGACGCCGCGAGCGGCCCATGGACTGCCGAGGAGATCCAGGCTGCCTGGGAGCGGATCTCGGCCTGAAGCGGCGAAGAACCTATCCGTAATCGATGATGATGACGTTGCCGCTCCGGGGCGGCTTCTCCGACGGATCCTCGTCGTCGGGAGGCACCTCGGGCCCGGGAACGGGGATCTGGATGGCGGGACGGTCGTCCCTCGCGCCCTCCCGCTCCCGGCGCCGGATCTCCTCGATGATGAAAGCGTCGAGCATCTCCCAGCCCCCTCCCCCCGATCCCGGTAACACGCGCCGATCGGGGCGGTCAAGCAGCGCCGATCAGCGCTTCTTCTCGGCGCGCGCCTTGAAGGCCTCCAGCGTCTTCGGGAGCTGGACCTTGGTCAACTCGTCGCTCACCCGATCGACGATGGACTGGGGCACGAGCGGCGGCTTCTGAACCTGGACCTCGACGGTGTACCGGGCAAGAGTCTTCCCGGCGTGGTTCTGGAGTTCCCAGGCGCCGTTCGACACCTTCATCATGTCGCCCTTGATGAGCGACCAGGTCATCTTGGTGGGCGCCTGCTCGATGTGACGGAGAGTGTATCTGACGGTCTTCACCCCCAGATCCACCTCGTACTCCACGTCCTTCACCCCCTTCTCGGTCCGGACCAGGCGGATCGCCTTCACCGAGGGGACGAATCCGGGGTAGGCGGCGTAGTCGGCCACGATCTCCCAGAACTTCTCCACGGGCACGTCCACCACCATCTCCTTCGACACCTTCGCCGCCATCTCGTTCCGCCTCCTGGCCTACCAGCCGTAGTTGGGTTTCTGCTGGAAGTGGTGCTCCGTCTCGATGTAGCGGACCGTTCCGGTCCGGCTTCGCATCACCACCGAGTGGGTACGGGCCCCGTCACCCGTGAAGCGGACCCCCTTCAGGAAGTCGCCGTTCGTCACGCCGGTCGCCGCGAACATCACGTCGCCCCGCGCCATCTCGTCGATGCGGAAGATCCGCTCGTCGTCTTCGATCCCCATGGCCCGGGCTCGCTCCCGCTCGGCGTCGCTCCGGTAGCGGAGCTTGCCCTGCATGTCGCCCCCCATGCAGCGCAGCGCGGCGGCGCTGATCACCCCCTCCGGGGCGCCGCCGATGCCGATGAGCATGTCGATGCCCGTATCCGGCAGGCAGGTGTTGATGGCTGCCGAGACATCCCCGTCGCTGATGAGCCGGATGCGCGCCCCGGCCTCCCGCACCTCCCGGATGAGCGCGTCGTGACGCGGCCGATCCAGGATGACGACCGTCAGGTCCTCCACGTAACGACCCAGCGCATCGGCCACCGCCCGCAGATTCTGGCGGGCGGGGCGGGCGAGGTCGATGGCACCGCGGGCACCCGGACCCACGGCGATCTTCTCCATGTAGGTGTCGGGCGCCCGGAGGAGAGACCCCTTCGGCCCCATGGCGATGACGCTGATGGCGTTGGCTCCGCCGGTGGAGCACAGGTTCGTCCCCTCCAGCGGATCCACGGCGATCTCGATCTCCACCGCCCCGGGTCCGGCGCGCCCCACCCGCTCCCCGATGTAGAGCATGGGGGCCTCGTCCCGCTCCCCCTCCCCGATCACCACCTCACCGGCCACGTCCAGATCGTTGAAGGCGCCCCGCATCGCCTCGGTGGCCGCGTGGTCGGCCGCGTTCGTATCGCCGCGACCCATGAGCCGGGCCGACGCGAGCGCCGCCGCCTCGGTGATCCGGACCCCCTCGAGCGCCAGGTTTCGGTCCACGGGCCCTCCCCTCGGTCAGCCGACGTTCTCCCCGGCCTTGATCCCGGCCAGGAAGTCCTCAGGAAGTCTCCGGATCCTTCCGGCCCGGTCCACGCACGCGTGGACCGTGAAGCCGGTGGCGAGCAGGTCCTCGCCCCGCCGGATCGCGTACTCGAAACGGGCGGAAGCACGGCGGGCCTGGACCAGGCTCGTCTCGATCCCGACCAGGTCGTCGTACCGTGAAGGGCGGAGATAGGTGACGCCGGCCTCGGAGACCGGGAGCGTCAGGTTCTCCCGGGCCTCGAATTCTCCGTAGGAGAGCCCCTTCGCACGCAGGAACTCGGTCCGTCCGGCCTCGAACCAGCGCAGGTAATTGGCGTAGTACACGACCCCCATCTGGTCCGTGTCGCCGTAGATCACCCGCAGTTCGCAGCGGACCATGGAGCTACACCGCCTCGATGCGGATGAGTCGCGTCGGCGCCGAGGTGGTGTCGAAACGATCGATCTCCCCGATGGCGGCCTGCAGGTCCGCCTCCCGCGCCTCGTGGGTGACGATCACGAGCGCCACCGGCACACCTTCCTCGTCGTGCTCCCGCTGCTGCACCGCCGAGATCGAGATGCCACGGGAGGCCAGCGTCGCGGCGATGCGGGCCAGGACGCCCGGGGCATCCTTCACCGAGAAACGCAGGTAGTAGGAGGTCCGGATCTCGCTGTGGGACCGGAGCGACACGAGCGGCGTCGCAGGGGGCAACGGAACGCGCCCGGGGCTCCCGGAGACCAGGTTCCGGGAGAGATCGATGATGTCGGCCACCACCGCGCTTCCGGTGGGCATGGCCCCCGCCCCCTGCCCGAAGAGCAGGGTCGGGCCGAGCGCGTCGGAGCGGAGGAGGACGGCGTTCATGGCCCCGCGAACTCCCGCCAGCATCGAGTCGGCCGGTATGAGCGCCGGGTGGACGCGCGCCTCGATGAGCCCTCCGGGCGCGGTGCCCCCGTCGGACCTGCGCGCAACCGCCAGCAGCTTGATGGTGTACCCGAAGGTCTTCGCCCACGCGAAGTCCTCCGGGAGGAGCCCGAGGATCCCCTCGGTGAGGACGTCCTGGGGTGCCAGGCGTGCTCCGAAGGCGAGCTGTGCGAGAAGGCAGAGCTTCTGTGCCGCGTCGCCGCCGGAGACGTCGAGGGTGGGATCGGCCTCGGCATATCCGAGCCGCTGGGCCTCGGCGAGCGCCTTCGCGAGCGGTTCCCCCTTCTCCGCCATCGACGTGAGGATGTAGTTGGTGGTGCCGTTCACGATCCCGTGGATGGCCTGGATCCGGTCCGAGGCGAGCGCCTCCCGGAGCGTGCGGATCACCGGGACGCCGCCGGCGACGGCGCCCTCGTAATAGACGTCGACCCCCTTCTCCTGCGCGAGCCGGAAGATCTCGTCGCCGTGGAAGGCGAGGAGCGCCTTGTTGGCCGTGACCACGTGCTTGCCGGCCCCGAGCGCTGCGAGTACGAGCGCGCGGGCCTCGGTGGTGCCGCCCACCAGTTCCACGACCACCTGGATCGAGGGGTCCGTGATGAGGTCCTGGTAGCGCGTGGTGAGGAAGGAGCGGTCCAGATCGACCATCCGCTCCTTCGCCGGATCGCGGACGGCGACCCGCCGAACCACGATGCGGGCGCCCAGCCGGGCCTCGATCTCCCGGGCGTGGCTGCGCAGGATGGAGATGACCCCACCCCCCACCGTCCCGAACCCGGCGATGCCGATTCCGATCTCTCTCATCTCGTCGTCCTCACGATGCGTTTGGTCCCGACGCGCACGCGCCCGAGCACGGCGGGCATCTTACCCTCAAAGCCCCTCGGTGCGACCCTCACGGTCCTGCGCCGGCACCCCTGCCGCCCGCGCGGCGCCGCCGCGCGTCCCGGAGCGCCTCCTGGGCCGCCTCCGCCACCACCGGGTCCCGGTGTCCGCTGGACATCGTCTCGAGATAGGCCTCCGCCTCGGGCCCACCGATGTCCCCGACCGCGCGGACCATCTGCGCCACGAAGGCGCCCTCCCTGCGCCGCGAGAGCTCGATGATCGGCCCGACGGCGCGCGGATCGCCCATCTGCGCCAGGGCGCCCACTGCCCTGTCGGCCACCTCGGGGTTCGGGTCCAGGAGCCGGGCGATGAGGCCAGGCACGGCTGCGACGTTCTTCCGGTCGGCGAGCACACCCACCGCGAGCTCGCGAAGCCGGGCGTCGGACGATTCCAGGTCGCGGATCACCTCCGCGTCGGGCTTCCGGGACTCGGCGAGCGCGGCGGAGAGCGCCCGGGCCGCCCGGCCGGCGCTCGTCCGGATCGCCCTCCGGAATCCGCTCGCTCGAGCCTCTCCGGGCTCGAGCCCCTCTGCGCCCCTCACCGATTCACCGATGACGTCCTGTTCCTCGCCTGGCTCCACCTCCAGCCGGAGGAGAACCTCTACTTGCCCGAGAGCCCCCTTCGGTACGAGGCGGGCGTCGAGGAGCGAAACGGTTCCACGGCAGCGCGGAGCGCCTTTTCGAGGCGGCTGGGCGGGCACCTCGAAGCCGGGTGCGGCGGCGAAGGCCTCCAGCGCGAGCTTCCGGAGTTCCTCCCGGTCGATCCCCACGGCGAGCAGGATCGACGGCCCCTTGCTCTCCTCGACGGTCACTCCCGTCACCACGCAGGACTCGGGCGCCTTGCGGCAGCCCGCGAGGACGACTGGGAGGCACCCCAGGATGAGCCATGCAACGGTGCGCATGGGGTGCGACCGGGATCCCGCCTCCGTCAGTTGCCCGGATTCTCGCCGGGCGGCGGTCCGTCACCCGGAGGCGCTGCCACGGCAGCGGGGCCACCGCCACCACCGTTGGCCTCCGGAGCCGCGGTTCCGTCCGGACGACGCTCACCTCGCCCACGCCCTCCACGCCTCCGTCGGCGCCTGCGCCGACGGCGCCCCTCGCCGGGCGCACCTTCCTTGGCGGGGTCGGCAGACGCCTCCCCCGGCACGGAAGAAGGCTCGGGCGAGCCATCGTCCTCCTCGTCGTCCCCTTCGTCGTCCGGCCCTTCGCCTTCCTCGCCGGGCTCCTCGATCCGGACGAGCGCCACCACCGGCGCCGGGACGAGGGCGGTGACCGGCTCCGCCTGCGTCGTCTCCTCCGTCGCGGGGGATGGCGTGGGAGGCGTGGCGGCCTCCCCCTGGGCCGGGGGGCGGCGATCGTCTCGCCGCTCTCGACTCCGTTCCTCCCTCTCCTCCGGCCCGTCGCGTCGGTCCCGCTCCTCGCGCCGTGCCTTTCGAACCGCCTCCTCCCGCTGTGCAACCTCGGCGGCGGACGCCAGGAACTCCTCGTCGGCCTCCGGGATGGACACGATCCGGCAGGCGACACCTGCGTCGGCGAAGGCCTCCGCGAAGGCCTCTCCCGCGAGGAGCAGGACGGGCATCTGCCCCGCCGCCGCGGCCTCGCCACGGGCATCCCGCTGGGCCTCCCCCGACGTCACGAGCATGCCGATCTGCGCCCCGTAGTGCCCGAGGTCGCGCCGGACGTCGGCCACGTCCCGGCGTCCGACATCGCCTCCCGTCCGGAGGACGCGGATGGCGTGTCGGACCTCGACGAGCCCCATGCGCAGCCGCCCCGTGAAGACCACGCTCTCCCGGCCGCGCTTCGCGACCTTGACCTCCCGGAGCCCCATCTTCTCGAGCAGACGGGCCACCAGGTACTCGACCGTGGGGCCGTCGCACTCGCGAAGCCGGCGACGCAGCACCGCGAGCGCGGTCTGCCGCATCTCGGATGAGCTGACCGGTGCACGCGCGGCCACGACCGGTGCCGGGCGATCGCCCGGCTCCGGAATCGCACCCAGCGTCACCGTGTCGCCGTCGACGCTGAAGAGCGGCTTGCGACCGGCCAGCTCGCGGCGGCGGTTGTCCTCCCGCAGCGCGGCTGCCAGCGACCCGGCGTCGCGCACGAACGCCTCGGGCATGAGCATTCGCTCGGCCCCCAGCGCCGCGAGTTCCCGGAGGGTGAGCGGTCGCTCGGCGCCGGAGAGGATCTCGTAGGCCACCTCGGCCGGAGGCGGGAAGCGACGGCGCTTCTCGTCCCCCTCCTCGCGGCGGCGCCCACGTCCCGCTTCGCGCCCGGGACTGCGGGCGAGTTCCCGCGTGGGGATGGGATGGCGCTCGCGAGGCCGGTAGGGCGGCTCGTCGGCCGGCGGCGGATCCACCAGCTTCTCGAGTCCTGCGGGGTCCTCGGGAAGGCCCCACTCCTCCAGCGCAAAGGTCGCGTGCTGGATCGCCACGATGGCCCGATCGGGCCGCGGCAGCTTGCAGTGGGAGGTCAACTGGTCGGCCATCGTGTCCTCGGGGATCTTCCCGACATGGTCGAGCAGGTTTTCGCGGATCGCGATCTCGGCGATCTTCCGGAAGTGGAGCGGTTTGCCTTCCCGCTTCAACACCTCGACGGCCGCTTCGGTGAAGGTCATGAAGGTCTCGGGATTCCTTGAACTTTCGGCGACGGGCGTCGTCGCGGAGGATCCTTTATCTTGTGTCGGGGTTCGCTGGCTGTCAACGTGGAAATCCTCTGGATCACCGGATGTTTCCGGCCTCGGAGGGGAACGGCGCATGGTTCGCATCCGGATCGGCGAGGGATGGGTGTCCGACCCGGCGGTCCGGGCCGGCCTCCGGTCCGCCGTCGCGAGGACCCGGCGAGCCGCCGTCCGCTCCATCGTGGACGTCCTGGCCGTCGAGGTCGAGGGGGTCGATATCGGCGCCGGCCGGACCGAGGGAGCCCTGGCGGGGGGTGTCCTGGCCCTCCTCGGAGCCGTGGAGCGGCTGGCGCAGGGGGAGGAGCACGCCTCGGTCCCCTTCGACGACGGGGCGGTGGAGCTCCTCCTGCACCGGCGGGGAGGGAACGCCCTCCTCTCCGTCGCCAGCCTGTCCCGACCGGCCCGGGTGCTCGCCCACGATGTCGAGGTCGACCTCGCCGGCCTCTCCGATGCGGCCCGCGCGGCCGCCGCGGCACTCCACGACCGGGTCGCCGAGATCTCCCCCGCTGCCCGGGCGCTTCCGGAACTGCGGGCGCTCCTGCGCGCCACCATCGGGCGGACGGTCTCCCCCCGGGAAGGGGTCCGGGCGATCGAATCCACCCGGTCCGGACGTCCCCCGCGGCTGCGCCGTGACGCCGCGTGCAGCTTCGAGATCGTGGACGACTCCGGGCGCCTCTCCTCGTTCCGCGGCGAGGCCCCCGACCTCACCTCGCTCCTCGTCCCCGGACGGGTCGCCGTTCGCTCCCCGGCCGGCGAGTCGATCCTCTCCGTCGGCGGCGTCCCGTACCTGCTCCTTCGCGACCTCTCCGCCGCCGCGGCGCGCATCGCACTGTCGCACGGCGCCCCCGTCTCCTTCGACCTCGCCCGCCCCGGTCGGCGTGCGACGGCACGCGTCCTCGTCGCCGACGGAGCCGTCGCCGTGGACCGCGCGGGGGCCGTGCGATGCGATCCCCTGGCCTTCGCCCAGGCCGTGCTCGAGGGATCGGCCGACTTCTGTGCCGTGGTGAGGCGGCGCGCCCCCGCTCAGCGCAGGAACGCGCTCCTCGTCGATCTCGAGGCCTTCTCCACCCAGGCGCTCGCGCAGGTGAAGGAGTTGCGGGAGGGCGACCGACGCGCCCATCGACGGAGGAACGTCCGGAGCCGACGCGCCCGGCACCCTGGGGCGCCGATTGCCCCGGGGACGCTCCGGAGCGTCACCTTCGAGCCCCTCCCCGCGTTCGACGTCGGCCCCCCCGCAGGGGGAGCCCTCTTCCTCGACGGCGAGCGTCTGATCGCAAGCGGGAGTGGACGAACACTCTCCGTGAATGCTCGCACCGGCGCACCGCTCTGGGAGGCTCCCGGGGCCCGCCTCTGCACGGCGGCGGGACGGAGCGTCGCCCTCCTTCGCGACGGATGGTTCGAGCTGCGGGGAGCCGAGACGGGCGAGCTCGCCTGGAGGCGGCGAACCCCTCCGGACCTGGGACCTCGCCCCACCATCACGATCCTCCCGGAGGGGCGGTTCCTCGCCTCCTCGGGCCCGTCCGTCCACGCGTATGCCCTGGGGGACGGCGCGTCGCTGTGGAGCTTCCGCTCGCCCGGGGCCGCCCGCGTCTTCCTCCTCCCTCTCGGCGGCCTCGCCCTCGTCGCCTCGCACGCCGGCCTGGTCCACGCGCTCGACGCGCACGGGGACGTGGTCTGGCGTCTCCGAGGCGCCGGCACCCTCACCGGATTGCCCTCCGCCTCGGCGCGCTCCTGCCTGCTCTGTTTTCGATCCCCCGCCGGGACAGTGCTCTCCAGCGTGGAATCGGGAACCGGCCGGCGCATCTTCGACGCTCCGCTGGACTTCACGCCTGCGGGGGCGCCCGTTCGATTCGCCGGCCGGATCGGGCTCGCCGGCCGGGTCGCCGGCGATGGCGTGGTGGCTGCCCTCGAGGAGGACGGCTCGCAGGCGTGGGTGGAGCACTCCCCGACCGGCTCCATACCCGTCCTGGCCGAGCGTCCCACCGGACTCCTCGCGAAGGGCTCCGACGGGACCTGCGCGTCGCTCGACCGGAGCGGCCACCCGGCATGGCTCCGGTCCTGCGAGGGTCGCGAGGCAGTTCCCGGTAACCTCGCCCCGGTGGCCGCTCACGGGCTCGTGCTGGTCCCCTCCAGCGAGGTGGCCCTCCTCGATGCCACCTCGGGGGCACCGGTCGGATGCCTCCCCGGACACGCACCGGCTCGGTTCATCGTGGCGCCCGATCTCACGACCTGGACGCTCGACGCCGACGGTCTCCTCACCGGCGCCCGCTTGCGCGGATTCCTCTCGGCCCTGAACTCCCCGCCGCGCCCGTAGGCACCGGCCGGGGCATCACACCCCCAGGAAGAGCCGTCTGCCGAAGTTGGGCGCCACCCGGGCCGCGAAGATCCGCTGGGCCGCGGTCTCGA
>SESG01007960.1_pt1 | contig 36712 bp, 31 predicted proteins | sample 3171421 | NCBI WGS metagenome assembly SESG01 (sample SAMN10866946, study PRJNA518727) | freshwater metagenome | biome: subpolar coniferous forest; feature: holomictic lake; material: water; isolation source: holomictic Lake 227, 6 m and 8 m depth | place: Canada: near Kenora, Ontario | collected...
GATAAGTCACCAAAATTATCCATAGCAATCAACTGAGGCCCGATAGTATTTTTATCAATTATTGCAGTCTGAACTGGGTGTCATTGGCTAGAACCCTTGAGATGTCTCCCACTTAGAGATACTTTCAGCCGGATCACCTCATTTCTCAAACCAAAGCCTGTAATGCCTTATCCCATCAAACCCTCAATGACCCTATTTACAATTACCACTAGTGCATGATCCACAGTCTGGGCACTTGAATTGCCCGGCAGCGCTACACCTACAGGGCTGTGCCCACAGATCGAGTCCCCAAACCCGATCAGGCCAGTCAACATCACTAAGACGCAGAGCTGTCCCGATATCGTCAAGAATCGCTTTATGCTGAAGAGCCCGAAACCGCTTGCCACATTTTGTGCAAGGCTTGAGTCCCCATTCTGTACCGCACTCAGTACAGACCGCCCACCAGGTTGCATCCAATCCATTGGCCTGACGTCCCAACCTTGGCTCAATCTCAACGCTTGTATGGCAAAGAGGGCACTGATCCAGCCCCACAAGGCGACGTACCGAAGTCTGTATAAACCGTTGGAAGGAGGATATTGCTTCCTTGGGAGCGATACGAAAGGCTTGCTTAGCCTGTTTCGCCTGTTGAGCCCTTAAGGCTAAGTCCTTAGCCCACTGGTTGCCCCAGTTCTCAGCCTCTCTAAGTTCAGCATGACCAGGTGGTCGGAGCGCAAGTAGGTATGGGTCGACATATTGCAGCCAATCCCAATGGGGCATGGCTGGTAGGGATGGAACCTTTTCTGCGTAGGGGTAGGGCAGAGCGGCCACCCTGTTTAACCAGCCATTGAGAAATCGCCCCATCCGCTCCTCTGAGTCGATACTCCATGGCGAGCAGCCAAAAAGTACAGCTCGACCGTCAAAGCTCCAAGCTCTCGCACGGTCTTGATCCGCCAAACTGATTGGTGCCCCAACATGAACTAAGACGGTCCCATTAGGGGGCCCATCCCATTTGGATATTTCCTGAGCTATGGCTTCAGAATCTGCTAAGGAGAGGTCTGCACATAATGGCATTATTCGTAATATATTTTCGGCTACTCGTAATTCGATAATTCCATTCTTGTCATCGGTAATAGTCACTGAATGCCAGCCCTCACGGCGGGCCTCCCAGCCATTCTTGCGACGGACAACAACCCAGCCAAGTATAGAAAGGCTTCGTGCGATGACATGCAACACGAACTTATCCCAGGCCTCTGATTCGACTCTCCGGCGCTCAACGCGTTGTTGATGTGTCTCCTGGATCCTGTGCCCAAACTTGACCCAGGTGCGCCATAACTTAGCAACCTTGCGATAATGCGCATCGTTACTAAGGATATTAGTAGACTTAAGAGACAGAGGGACTTCGGCGCGTAACGAAATTTTTTTATATAGCCTTGAGTCCAGAAGAGCCTGGAGGTCTCGGTGTGCCGCCTCCAGTTGCTGCATCGATACACTGAGATCATCCTCGCTTTTGGAATCAATTGTATGCGACCAAAGTTTGCTAATTCGCTCTGCCCGTCGGAAGCTTGTCCGCCTCAACTCGTCACCGTATTTGAGGGCCCGGTGCTCCTCCAACGTTTTCTTGATTCTATGGAGATACTCAAGACGGTCTGTAATATACCTGAGCAAACGATCTACTAGACGAACCGCCACCCTGTTTTCATACAGATCCCATTGATCTTCAACGAAGCGTGCCAGTACGCGAGACGGCTGTATGCTCTGTAGGGTACGGTGCTCCCAAGCCGCCGGATTTGAGACAAGGTCAGCTACAGCTCTTACCGGTATGTGTTTGGCGCGCGAAACAGGAGTGCGCTCCTCCTCTACCCGAAGTTGAAGGCGGGGTCGCTGGCATACATACTGAAGATGTTGTAAATGGTTAATAATTTCGCGATCAAGGTGCGAAAGTCGCGCTAACTCTCCGAGTTTCTGAGCTACGGGAGGAGTCTCTATGAGCCGTTCCCAAGACCAGCCGTCGGAGATAACCCGGTAAAGCCGAACGAAAGCGTCTGAATCCACCTCGCTGGGCCAACGGCCAATAACAGCATCCGCCCCTATTCCTGGGAGTGAATCGCCGACTCGCTGTTGATCTACAGTCCAGGCATCGCAGAGATACTGATTCGGAAGGGCTCCCGGATTCGCTGCCAGGCGATGTTGAATAACGGTCACACCTGCTCCTCACCCTGTTTTTTTAATATTTCCCTTTCTATAAGGGAAAAACAGAGGTCTGGCAAGTTGGCCCTATCAAGCCCATCCCAGGAAGTCAGGAGTTGATCCTTCAATTTTTCTAAAGAGGCGACCCTGAATTCATGCCTATCTTTTAGTTTTCTAAAGACCTTTGTTACAAGCAAATGATCCATCGCCTCACCTACACTGCCACCGGTTTCTACAACAACGGGAAGGAACCTTGCCATATGACCTTCAAGCCGATTACCCCAGCCGACGCCAAAATGATCGCCCAATGTCTTGGAGAAGGTGGCCCCATTTAGCCAGGTGATTGCATGCTGGACTTCTGACGCCCTGGTGTCGGCTGCCGTCGAAAAGGCGTGTTCAAGCTTTGCAAATGAAATAGATGGTCGACTCGGTTTATTAAGAATATCGAAATGAGCCGCTGATGTTTTACGCGGCATCTCCATGACGTGAGCTCGGTCATAGGTCTTGTCCGCAAATTCGGCTGTGGTTTCATCATGGTTGGCAGTCCCGACAAACCATACGTTCGGAGGAATTGGCAGATGCCGACCTTCTACCATGAGAGTCGGGGCATTGAGAATTGGTTCATCTACCAAGGTAATTCTTCTGTTACCCATCGGTTGTTCTAAGGCGGCTAAAAAATCGGCGAAAAAATGCTCTGGCTTAGAGAGATTTATCTCATCCAGGATCATCATGAAGATGCGATCTCGATATTCGGGCATCCCCGCCTTATAGAGCGCTTGAAGGAAATTAGTTGCGTAATATTTATGGTGAAATGCGTTGTAGTAGCCGATGAGGTCCTGGCGATCACGCCAGCCTGCTTGCACGTAGACAGTTTCAACCCCCCCACCTATCGCCTCCGCAAAGGCAAGAGGTAGGCTGGTTTTCCCGGTCCCAGAGATTCCCTGCAATAAGATCAACCGCCCCATTGCAAGGCCACCTAGGAAGGCACGGATATCTCGGTCTGAATAATAGAGGGTCCTGCCCGGAACCCCTTTTGCGATTCGATGTTTCAAGTCCTCAGCAAAAGCTGAAAGTGTTGGCGTAGAAGCACGGATTAGGTCAGTTGTACGTGCCGATTGCTGATGTTCGGGTAAGTCATCCAGACTCGTCAAGGCGGTCATTGGGTTTCTGCGGTCATCCTGACTTGTAAGCTCGTCGACTCTGGCCCGTAATTCATTTACTGCACCGTCTAAAAGGTCCTTATGGACTTCAAGGGCCTTCTTTTGACTGCCAAGGGTCTCAAGTTCAATTGCACCAATGTGAAATAGGTTCAACTCAGCTTTCGTCTTGGCTAAATCCCCATACAGCACGGCTTGTTCTTCTAGCCAAGCCGAACGCTCTCTCTCAAGTTCAACCAACCGGTCTGCAGCGCCTGTACCTGGGCGCTCTCGAAGTTGCTGCGCTAAATCATCCCGCTCGCTTTCCAATTTCTTTAAGTCAGCCAATATATTTTCTGGAGTCCGATTTCCAAACTGCCTTTCCCATTCCTTATAGGTCTTGAGTCGCGCTGCATGCTGATCTCGAGATTCGCGGGCGTCCTTCAATAATTTGTCGGAGGTCTCTGCATGATGACGCAGTTTCTCAGTGCCCTCCTCAACCAGTCTTTCGACCCGAAGCCTCATGACCTCTATGTCATCAGCGTGCATTTCCTGATCTGCCAGGAGGATTCTCCTTTCCTGGCTGGTCCTTCTCTCTTTGGCTGAGACGTCTTGCTCTCGTTCGATAATCTCAGCAAGTCGAGATTCGATCTCCTTTGCCCACACGAGCTCATGCCGTTCTCTCTCAGCATTCAACTCCGTCCGTAGCTCTGCTAGTTTGTCGTTCCGAAGCTTGGCCACTTCAGCATCAAACTTAATTTTAACTTCAGTTTCTTGCATGGAGGCCTCAGCCCGATCCGTGGCCTCCTGCTCAAATCGCTTAGCTAATATCTTCTGTCGCTCATCTACAGCTACCTTCGATATATTCGATATTTCTTCCGTTAGCCGATCTCTCTCCTCCTGAAGTTTTTTGACCTCTTCAGCAAGAGGGTGCAAGATCCTGGTCTTTTCAATTAAAAATCCATTTTCTGCGTTCAATTCACGCGCAACCAGTTGGGTGGCCTGGTCGATCAGTCCGGATTCTCTGGCCTGGAGTCCGACCTCGTTTTCTAGAACCACCTTTTCCTTTACTTCAATCGCCTTAATCCGGCTATTGAGCTCGGCCTCCGAAGCCCGCACGGCTTTGTCTCGTTGCTCAGCACTTGCACTTAAGTTTTCTGACCTATCATATTGAGCTCTCGCTGTATTTAAGAGATGTTTTACTCGCTTGAGCCCGTCCTCAAGGGTTCCGGATAGCGGCTCACCCATTACTTCCTCATCCGGCTTACCATACTTCTCTTCTAGTGAAGAATCATTGTCAGCAAGTGCTTCTATTTGTTTATTTTGATCGGCTGTAAGGTGTGTAGGGGATGCCTGGATTACTGGGCCTGGGTCCATCGGACCTGTGCGATTCCGGTTTGCCTTTTTCTTACTGCACATGAGCGGAAACTCCATTATGACAATCGGTGAGCATGAGTGATTTAACCGCAACATAGACTGTCTCAACGTGGTGATTAACCATCTTGGACCAGGATGCGTTCCCCTCGTGGGCTGCGTCATCTCTTGCCGTAGCCAGGGCATCGAGACGGTGAAGTAGGTCGGGATGCTCTCCTGAGACTCGGCTGATTGGATGGTCCTTGTGGCGATCTGCACACAATAAGGCAAGAATTATGAGCGGACGCAAACTCCCCCCATCGTAGTGTTCAGCATTCTGAACCTTCCCACGCCGAACCCCTGACAGCGATGTTGGCAATGGCGTTTGGAAGCCAAGCTCCAAAGCGATTGCATTGAGATGCTGTTGGTTGAAGCCCTTATCTGAATTGGCGAGCCTACGGTAAAGGGGTGGATTCTCCCCTTGATAGGGCTCATACAGTATACGAAGGGTTCTCTCCATTGCCCGCTGTCCCTTGACTAATGCGTCATCCCACTTATCTATGGGGGCGCCCTCAAGAGACGCTTCCAACACTGCACGTTGCATAGCAACAAGGCGGTCCCGAAGAACCTCGTGCTCATGGAGGCTGCAGCTTAATCGATCTTCGACCTTCCAAACTGCTTCAAACTGGATTTGATTTAGAGTGGGGTCTGAAGTATCTGCACCGACAAACGGTTCCAGCCACTTTCTCAGTCCATTTTGAACATGGAGTCGTTCCTCAAGGCGGTTTCGGAATTCCATGGAATCACCTTTTCCAAATGGATCGTCAACCATCCAATCTCCCGAAGCCTGCCTCCGGACTCTTAATGCAAGTAGATAACTAGAAGGGTTATCATCAATATATGAAACCCGCCGAATCCTGGGTCCATCACTCACATCATCTAACCCTTCGAACTCGACCCTACGCCTTTGTTGCTTAACAGCGCGAATAATCTCGGATGGCGTCGGTTGTGTCTTAATGACTGTGTCCTTGTTTGTCGGAAGGATTGCGAAGGCAGGGTCCCTCCAGGGAGATCCCACACTCCCGCTGATAAGAACTGGCCGTCCTCGTTCGTCCAATTCAGAATCAGCGATGGGAAGATCTCCAGGAAAAAATCTCGGCCACAGTTTCCCTGAAAACGAATCAGATAGAACATAACCCGCTGAGGAATCCTCTGGAGGATCGATTTGAGTATCATTAAGCAATTTGATGCCACTTGTTGTGACAACGCCCCAATTGTCTACCAGTCCCATAGACTGAAGTTCCGTCGAAATTAAGCCGGCTAGGTTTACGTCGATCTGCATGAGTTCCGCAACTTCCGCCACATGGGAAACCTGGGCCCTTGCAAGGGCTAGTACCGACCGTTGAAAAATGTTTATTTCACGGTCTTTAGGAATGGGGGCCACGACTCGCCATGCGAACATTGGCCAGAGCAGCCATGTCGATTTTGGACCTTTGTGGTATGGGAAACGCAAAATTGGTGTGTCAAAAGAGAAGGGGTTTTCATACCTATCTAACGACGCCATTATTACCTCCACACAGGTCTGAAAATGTATGAAGCGCCCTTAGTGGTTCTTTAGCCTCTTCTCCTGATACGAAAGCTCGATCACCAACACCTATCAACAAGCGCTGCTGCCTACTCATGGCAACACAAAGCCGGTTTTCTAGCATCAAGTGACCATATTTTTTTCTCTGCTGTGAATCGGTTGTTGACGGAAGATTGTTTGATCGTGTGACAGAAAGGAATACTACGTCGAATTCCTTTCCCTGGAACGCATCCACTGTTCCAATCCGAAGGCGCTCGACATTTTTCCCTTCGGCATTGTAGGTTCTTGCCCATTGGTCAGAGACCCTCCAGCCAAGCCGATTGGATGTTTTCTCGGTTAAGCCAGCGCTGATCATGGCACGACCGATCTCATCCACCTGGTCACTGTAGAACGCTATGACACCAATGGTAAGTTTGGAGTCGTGCTCGATAATCCTACGTATCTCCTTGGCAATCGCTCTGGCCTCTGCGGGTCTTCTCTTACTTACTGCTCGAATTTCTTGATCTCGGCCGCCCTCATTGGGCACATTAATCCAGGCCATTTGAACGGGGGACCCACCTTTTGTATAACCTGGCAGATCATGAGCAAATTCTTCGGGCCCTCTTGGACTTTCGATGATTCCATCTTCATGGACTTCATAGAAAGTTTTACTGACAAATTCACCAAGTTTCGGATGCATCCGATACTGAGCGTTTAGTGTTACTGTGCGCCTAATGCCATCTTTATCTTCCAGGGCCCTAAGCAATACCCACATGCGCTCGAAAAGGCTCGCCTTCACGGCCTCCATAGTCTCCGCCCCTAGTGTCTCCTGGATGATCCGCTCATCAATTTCTTGCTCTACATCTGGTTCCAATAGATGAGGAAGCTGTCGATGATCTCCTACTAGTACGGCTCTCCGTTTCGCCATGCTGAGCGGAATAAACAGATCGAGTGGGTGCGCACGCGCCGCCTCGTCCACAATAATGGTCTCAAATGCTGCAGTACCATCTTCGATTCCGCGCAGCCTGCACATTTCACGACCGGCTGCGTGATGGAGCGTAGAGGCGAGCATCACGGTGTAATGCAGGAGCGCTTCCCTAACTGCCGCAGGATCGTTTTCTAAATCACTCAAGTAGGCTGCGATAGCACCTTCTACACCACCACTGGTTGATGAAATACGAGCGTTTACAAAATCTACTATTTCTATCAATAACTCCTGAGTGGTGTCATCGGGGCGGTTTCCTCCTGAAACCTTGGGTTTGTTGAGTTGATCAATCAATGAATTGCGTAGGGGTATTCCTTCTGGTAACCATTCCGGTGCATTGTCAACCTCAACCTCGCAGCACCGTTCAAGGAACGCGCGCCCTTCATCACTCAATATTTCATTAAGTCTGCGTAACGCTATACGGGCCTTAATCGGTCCATCGTCCGCAAAGGTTGTGCTTTCCACTCGAATGCTTCGGGCGGCCCGAAGCATTGAATTGAGATTCTCCACATCTCCTGCCCCGGCCGGTGCGGCGATGTTTGCGGCACGCTCCAGTGCTCTGTCACGAAGATCCGAAGATAGGAGGTCCCCCAATAGTTGGACCAATTCACGGATTTTGTTCGCCTGTTCGGAAGGGCTAGAATGGGTTCGACAAAGCGCAACAGCCAGGTGTCGAGCCCTCGAAAAAATTTCTGCTTCAAGGGGCACTTTCATTCGCGCCCTTAGCGTTTCGATTCGATCTTTAGCAAAAATCTGAGAGTGGTCGACGGCATTGTCAGATCCTCTTCGACGTCGCCCCACCTTCTGCGCAGGAAGTCCGAAAATTTCTGTCCTTTGAGCTACCGTTTCCACAGCGTCATGCTGCGCAGCCGTGACAAGAATTCGGTGAGATGGCTCCACACCTTCATCTGCCAGAACGGCCAAGCACTTCCCAATAGCGGAAATCACTTTTGTCTTACCTGTTCCAGGTGGACCCTGAATCAGGCAAACGTCTGGGGTATTGATTGCTACTTCAATGGCTTCGAGTTGACGCTGTGTCGGGCCTGCTGAACCAAACACATCTTTGATAACGGGTTTAAGCAGAGGCCCAGTGGGGCTTACTTTGCTTCTTCTAGCTGCAATGGCAGGACGTCCTTCCATCAGGAGGCCCAGCTGAGGCATTTGACAATTTCCGGTTCTCAAGGCTTCCTGGGCTCTCTCCCTTCGCCGCATCCTCGTCTCATCTCCACCTATCGAGAGATAGAGATACCCAGTTGCAGGTGGCCTAGGCTGCTCCTCATCGTCATCCGGCGGGGCGAGATCAATGAACCATTTCTCTATGTTTATATTGTCAATCATGGCGGTTAATTTTTGGCTACCCTCAGGTCGGCCGCCTTTCACCGCTCCCGAATAGGACTCTTCAGAAAATTTTGGTATATCTTCGCCCGCTTCCAGCTCAATCCGATTCTCAGTTTTGAGGAGCTCCAGCCTGCTTTCCAGACTGTCTTGAGGGGACAGACGAAATCTCCAGCCGCCATCTGTACGTCGCTCGCAATTAAGATACTCGATGCACCCAACAGCTCGGGCATGCCTTAGGACCGTTTCTCTCTCAAGTTTTGAATATTCTTCCCATATTCTTAGGTAGCTATTGGAATCTGAGGTCGCCTCCGATAACGCCGTCCGAACGGCTCCATGGATTTCAGCCGCAAGCGTCGCATCCATAAAGGAGGCTGGGGCGTAGAGAAGGGTCAACCGATGGTTGCCACCACGCCCTCCCTTTAAGACTCTCTCCACCCTGAACTTGCCGTTAATTAACTTCACGTCTACGGAGACCTTGAAGCCAAAAATTCGAAAGGCTTGCGTATCCCCTGAAATGATAAACCGACGAAGCTCGGAGGGGCCGCTGAATGAGGGGGGCCCTAAAAGTCGATCATCCAGCCAGGCAGTGATGTCTGCTACGGTTCCCCCGACCTTGTGTACTCTTCTCACATCTTCGAGGACTTTCTCATCAACTCCAAATTCCATCGGCTCAACAATTCGTCGTTCGTCCGTGAATCGACGAACCTCCACTACCAAATGATCGGAGGCGGCCTGTGCAATAAACGCAACCATGGGGAGACCACTTCCCACCACATCTTCAAGGTTGGTTGTATCAGCCGGCGTCACGCCTTCGATGGCCCAAGCAGCCCCCTCACAAGCCAGCAATAGTACTTCGGAATGACGTAGCAGTGTTACTTCTGATTCCCTTCGTAACACTGTCTGGAAAGGACCATCCGTGGGCCGAATCCGGAGGGAGTTTGGGGTGCCTCCTGAAATTTCCGAGATTCTCAATTCGTTCTCCCAACAACGAGTACCCACTGCGGCTGGTCCAAAGTTTTGAAGAAGACGATCCATCCATCTCTGGATATCACTCTTGACCGACCTGCGATGGAGTATCGTGCCTCATTTGCTTTTCCAACCGGTACCAACCAAGCCTCGTGACCAGGTAGCGCGCTCACAGAAATACCCTTATCTACGAGCTTGAGTTCGAGGTGTCCATCCCTTGCCACGACACCGGTAAGTCCCTCCGTTACACGACGACTGAGAACCAGCCCTTCTGAAGTCAATGGAATTCGCCCCAGCGTCTTGCCAACGATTCCGTGATTAGGCTGCCAAAAATCTATTCGGATGGTGGCTATGAATGGTGGGAGGTCCTCACACCATGGGCAGCATGGCTCATTGGCGAAATAGCTCCCTCCACAGCCGGGACAGGTGACTGTTTGGTCAGCCGCAAGGTGGAGGCGTTCAACCCATTCTGATACCCCCGGACGCTTCCCTCGGTCTACTACGCCATCCTCAAAGGTCCTTCTAGCAAGTTCATACAGCTTCCCAGCCAGAGCATGCTTTGGTTGAATGCCCGCTGAGCACCTGTTGCTGTCGTCTGTGGAGTGCCCTACCCATGGGATCTTGCCTTCAAACGCCTGAACTTCCATCTCGTCGGGGTCACCGTCGGACACCAGATCCCCTACGAATGGATGCTGCGTAAGTGTTAGGGTTTGCCAGACCAGTACAGCGAACGCCCAAGCATCCGAAAGAGACGTGCACCCAGCCGTCCCGTTGACCACTTCCGGCGCGCCATACCCAGGCGTGTAAATGGCTTTCTTCGGATCAGAATCGTGGCTCAGGTTATCCAGGTCAATTAACCAGGCTTCAGTGGCTCCCATTTTTTTTGAAACAAACACATTGCGGTCCGAAATATCCGCGTAGATCACTCCCTTCGCGTGAAGGCCCATCAGAGCCTCCCCTGCATGAGCTAGAAGTCGTAATCTGCGCCGAAGGCCCCCAGTGTTAATGTGCCACTGCATGCTTTCTTCGGAAGGGACCCGACGCAACTCTGAAATTGGAATCATCTCATCAAGGAACTCTGCCACATAACCAACATGCGGAGGCCTCAGGACCGCGATTGGTCTGGCCACGTGAAGCCCGGCAAGCTCAAGGCGACGCACGAATGCAAACTGACGGCGCATGGCGTCCGCATTGGCCCGGCTGTTCAGAAGTTTGACGATGCGCCGGCCGCCTTCGGTCAGCCACACCTCGCCTTGCCCCCCCACACCGATTCTCTGGAGAAGAGAATGCGCTGCGCCCGTTTCGTCAATTACTACTTGGATTGGCTGCATGGTTTCCACATGAGGAGGAGGGTCTTGTCGTCCTGATGGCGAGGTACCGGCCAATTCCTGAGCTCATTCGCCAGCTCTCGCCCAGGATTGGGGACTGGTCCAAGCTCTTCTATCACCCAGGAGGCAAGGTCCCCTAATCGACCAGGTTCGATGTCGTCGGATACCCCATCTGTGGCGAGGACCAGTGCTTCGTTTTCCGCGAGCGCATTTGAGATCGAGTAGGACCAATCTGCAAGTCTATGAGCCGTACCAAGAGCTTGCGTGAATCCGAATCCTCGCCGATCAGATGGATGAGGACTGACCTTTCCCAGGGCATTCCGACGGGCGATGAGGCCATCTCCAAGCTGAGCGACCAGTGCACGTCCCCTCCCGTCTTCCGCGTAAAACAAGCAAGTCGTCGAAGCCGAATCTGGAGCAAGATCCTGTAGGCGAAGACGCCAGATCACTTCCACCAACCGAAGGCAGTCCTCAGCCGTTCCGGCCGGAGAGCGCCGCCATATTCTCCATGCGTCACGAGCAGCCAAGACTGCGGCACGAGCACCCTTTCTTGCCTCCGGGCGGCTACCAAGCCCATCCGAGACTGCGGCAAAGCAAGCACCTTCGTCAGGAACAGCAAACCACGCATCTTGGCAAAGTTGTCCCTCCCGGATGTGTGCTGGCCCCCTTACCGAACTGGCAACAACGCGTATCACTATAAATCCCAACCATCGTCCGGCACGGGAGTCGGTGTGCTATTGGGATTTGCGCTGCGCGATCGGCTCGATACGCTCATGGTGACGAACTGGAAAAATTTCCGTATCTGCTTGGCCTCATCCGCTCGGAATACCCGCGCTTGAGGGTCAGCTAAGAATGCGGTTAACACACCGATGTCTGCGTCCGCCCCAATTGCAAGGGCCATGCGAAAGGCCTTCCCCCCGCGCTCACAATCTACGAGGGATTTCAGGGGTTCCTGCCAGTCATCGGTGGGCTGGCCGTCAGAGACCAGGACAATGGTCGGTCGATAGGCCCGGCTTGGGACAACCGTTCGATCCTCGATCAGGTCACGAACTAGCCCAAATGCCGCTCCCATGGGCGTGCCTCCCTTGGCATCTAAGTCTGTCCAAGATGCGGCACGAGAAGGACCCAGTGGGAGGTGAATCCGGGCCTTGCCACCGAAGGTAATGACCGAAACATGTACTTCAGCCCTGAGATCGGATTCATCTTGAAAGGCCTCAATCATTTCCCGCACAGCATGGTTGAGGGCTTGAATTTTTCCATCGCTACTCATGCTGCCAGAAACATCTGCTAGCAAAATGACCGGCAGCGGACGGGCTGTCTGGGTGGTGAATTCCTTGAGTCGGCTCATGGTTTTTCTCTTTTGTTGGTGTAAACGGGGTGTTTGGCGAGGTATGCGACCGTGTTGGGAAATTGATGGGTATCCATCTATTGGTAGTTGCTTCAGCGGCTCTCAATGGATAGGCATACTTGGCAATTTACACTCATTGCCGTAATTACGCAGCCTGCTTGCGATTCTCTCGATCACGAAGCGCCCACCGGTTCTTGTTGCGGTATACGGTCATGATCTTATCGTCATGTGAGCAGACGACCTCGATTCCTTCCCACCGGGAAAAATCGTGCCCGAGTCTTGCGGCATCTCTGACTTCCCGCCACCCCAGAGTGTAGAAGTCGGCTCCACGGGTGGCCCGGTGGATCCCGAACACCATCGCCGCCTCGATAGCCCCAAAGGGAATACCCCGAGTGCGTGAGCGATCGAGGGCGTGAAGGGTGAGTGCTTGCTTCTCGTTCATGGGAGCCTCTGGTTTGAGCCGCCACCGTGGCTGGCTAACCATTCCCAATTCAAGACCTATGCCACATTTTCGATATAGCTAGTATTGTAGATATGAAATGAGTTATACATTTTTCTAATAAACCTCAAACAGTATTTTGAGGTCAAACGGAACAACTATTCCGGTTTATCGGACGGTTCATTCCGCCGCCATTTTCTTAATGTCCTGTCTGTTACCTGGGTCAATTCGGCCTCAGGTTTCTTCACCTTGGCTGCAAGAGCTGCAACCTCATGACCGAACCAGTGCTTAAACCCAGCAACGAGTCCCTCCGGATCCAGTGGCCCGTCACTAAGCATTCCTTCGTCCAGCGTCCGTTTGTCTGCAAAAGCACGGGCCAAGGAAAGGGTCGCGGCCTCCTTCACGCCCTGATTGTCGGTGTCCAGGGCCTGGAGAGAGTAATCAACTGCGTCCCGAACAGTCAGGGGTGCCGTATCATCGGCACGCGCCGCGAGGAATCGCAACGCCACACGGAATAAGTCCCGGACATTCCCCGGCAGGGGGTGGGACCGTAGGATCCTGATGATATGCCCGTGATGCGATTCCGGCATCTGTGCATAGCGAATGGGAGCTCCCGACCGATTGGCTGCCTCCTCGAGGACTTTTGGCCAAAGCCAGTCAAGTTCCTCGGGGATTTCACGAAGGGGGGGCACGGTCAGGGTGAAGGCTCGGATACGGTCCAAAAAGTCAGGATTGAGCTGCGACCGGAGCACCTCAGGATGTAAGTTCGTGGCCGTTAGAAGACGCAGGTCGGTACGCTTCATCTCGGTGCTCCCAAGAGGCTGGTATAAACCCTCCTCAATGACCTTGATAAGTAAGCGCTGTAAATCCTTTGAGATATCTCCAATCTCATCAAGGAAAAGGGTGTCTCCACTGGCCCGCTCCAGCAAACCAGTACGATCCTTCTTCGCGTCCGTGAACGCCCCCGCGATGTAGCCAAACAACTCGGCTCTCATTGTTTCAGGTGTGTATTGGCCACAAGGCACCGCCGGCCATGCACCATCAAGGTCAAGGCGGCGAAAAGGACTGCGAAAGCGGATCCAAGAAGCAAGGGTGGTTTTCCCGGTGCCACGCTCTCCTAAAATCAGGACCGGCACCTTGAGCGGCGCGATTCGCCTTGCATCCTCGTATAGCGCACGTAGCCGTGTTGATCTGAACTGTCGCGCATCCCACCGCAGACTGTGATCCACAGCACCAGCCGACGATGGGTGTGTGGCCTCCCACTTCTTGAAGAAGGATTCCACCCCGAGCGAGAGCGGCGATACCGATAGTTGACCTTTTCTATCACTCGCCCGGAATGACTGTACCGGCGTAAAAGGGGGCTCAATAAACCCCGTTTCAGCCATCAACACCCATACGGTATGCATGGCTGCCGTTCCAGCCGACAGATGAATGATGATCTCCCGCCCCCGAAATTGCCTTCGGATGCGAGGCATAAGAGTTCGCAGCCAATCAAATAGGGCTGCGTGGTCTGTAGGATTGTCATGACTCCACACATGGGAGTGGAGTTGGACTGTTGGGGCAAGCTGCGCCATTGCCTCAACCAGGTCGTTGTAAACACGATTGTGGATCTCCGCCTCTGCCCCCCCCTGCCGAAGGACAACAACATCTGCGATGCGGTTGGCATAGGGCGAGGCGGGATCTACCAATAATGAAAGCGTGGGCCCCAAACCCCTTCCTCCTGGGGACTCTCGGAATTCGCCACCACTCTTGACCCGCTCATAGGGGTCATTGCGCGTGGCAAGCCAGGTAAGTAGGACTGGAGCACTCATGGGGTTAGCATTAAGGAAACTCGCTGTTCCGATACGTTGTTGATATTCTTATTAAAACGACTTATAAAATGTTGGCAAATTGCTATAAGCCTCGGGTCAACAGGCCTTATCCTTCGGACCGGTAAACCCCATCAATCGCTTTATCCCCCATGGAGCATTGAGAACAAATTTCCAAGCCATCGCGCTGGGGGATCCTATAAACGTCCAACGCAAGGGGTAGTCCCATTGATTTCTCCCACCTGAATAACCTTTTCTCCGGAGCTGCGACTGACCTTGCATCAGGCCATTCGGGCACCACATTCAGGGCAGAATTTAGCCTGTCCGTTAATCGCCGTCTTGCATTTTGGACAGGCTCTTTCGGTTTCCCACGTCTTCTTCAGCAACTGGTATAGACCAAACCCAGCTAGTCCTAAGCCTGCCAGCGGCACCGAAAGGGCGGCAGCCCTTGCGATTGTTGCTCCTGCTATTACGCCACCGGCACCTTTCCCAATGTTCATGGCCGAGATCTGCGCTGCGTTCTTGATTCGTTCGGCTTGGGCCTTCTGATCCTCCGATTGAATCAGATCAACAAGGATCGACTCAGCCGGGCCCGTGGGCGTGGCTTTCGCCACCGAAGGATCGGCCGAGTCCCACTGCTCCCAGCGCTCTACCGTAATCCTCGAAACCGAAAGGAGGGAGGCGAGTTCCTGCGTTGTGAGCCCTTGTCGTTCCCGCCAGCTCTTGATAATTTCCGGACTCAGGGCGGGGTTGGGAGATGAACGACTCCCCCTACCCCCCCGCCCCTTCAGGGGCTTCTGTATTGGTATTTCTCGCATCTCAGGCTCCAGCCTTGACTTTGACCTAGGCGGCCTTCCCCTTTCCAGCATTTTGCTCAGCGTCATCAAAGTACTCATTGGCCGCCCAGCCAATGGCCGTCGTAATGCTCGCAGCGGTGGTGGCGTTGATGGTATTGCCCCAACCAGGGATCCAACCCACCAAGACCTGGGAGATAAAGCGCCCACCCATGGCAGCCCCGAAGGTGAGGAGCAAATCGGCAGCAGCGGTCTTTGTCAGGCTCACGTTGTGCACCTGGGCGATCGCGACGATCATACCCGTTTGAAGGGAACAGAGAATGGGGGCATCGCTCCCAGGGATCTGGGCGAGGCCAGCCCCCACTCCAGCTGCCGACGCTGCTGCGGCGGTGATGATTCCTGCGACTTTCTGATTCTTTGTGGCCATTTCGACTACTCCTCAGTGGGGTTCATCCCAGGTGAGAGGATAGGGTCCGAACAATTGTTCGTCAAGTGCTCAACATAATTTTTTCTTTTGCTCGACTATTTTCATCACCACTTAGCCTTCCTGTGCGAGAGAGCATCCCAGCAGCCCCGCCCCAGCCCAGCCCACCGCGATTACCTGGTGCGGAGGGCCAATCGGAATGTCCAACTCTTTCATCACCATCTCGTCTGCTTTCTTTCGTTTCGTGGTTGATTCAGTCACAGGATGCCCGGAACTCTACTCGTCTGGTTCCTCCAGGCACACCAGATGGATAAAGGGCTGCGTCCCTCCATCGCCAAGGCCCCCGATTGTGGGGCCTTGGTTTTTCTGTGCTCCCGTCCTCTATCTATCCACATTCCCTATCTTTGCAGGGCAAAGTGGTCTTTTTCGTGTGATAACGCATTAGGTTGTTTAGTTACAAGCTTTTGCAAATGATATGCTTGATCAGAATTGAGGACGGGCCTCATCTTGGCATCCTCTTAAGGGTAATTGATTGGTGGATCAATCCCATGAAAGTGGCTGAAGGCAGGACTTTCCTCGTGAAATCTGTGCCACAGCCCCCCTCCTAGAGGTTAGAGAGGATGTTCGGCACCTGCGACTGCAACGGTTTCAGGCCCCCTAGCCTGGCCCACTTTGGGCGAGCGTCAGCATGTTTCTGATTTTTCGTTGCGAGCCTGACTACTAGAGTCTACTGTCCAAGGTGCCGACCTGCTCCCAGACTGCTAACTACTCCCGGAGGTTTCCTATGGAAAACACCGCAGTCCTCACGACCGAGAATCGATCGGAGTTGAAGGAGCAGCAGACCGCATGCTGCGGCTCGACCCAAGACAGGGAATTCTCCCGCGCTGAGACGATCCGCCTGAATGAACTCTTGGCGGATGGTGCCGGTTGCTGGACGGAATACGACTGACCGCATACCCGACGCGGTCCGTGCAACTCAAGTTCGTCCCCGGTTACTACGCGCCGAAGTTTCTTCGACCCGAGGAACCTGACGAGCGGAATTCCCATCTAGTCGTGTGCGGCCCCTGCAACTTCAAGTGCTGCTACTGTGACTACCACGGCAATCCTGAGGTGGGTTTCCGAGATTTTTCCGATGACGACTTCCGCCTTGTCGTCAGGCATCTCTTCAGGTCTGGATCCAGGTTCAAGTTCACCGGGGGTGAACCGTGCCTGAACGTCGCCATCGGGGACATGCTCGCCTTCGTGAAGGGAATGGGGGGAACGGTCTATCTCGACTCGAACGGCTCCTTCCCAGGACGTTTGGAGAAACTGGTCGGAAGCGGCCTAGTCGACGTGGTGGGATTGTCCCTCAAGGGGCTCTCCCCAGAGGAATCGATGACAAATGCCGGCGTGACGAACCGCCGACTCGTGTGGGAAAATCCGCTCGCCGCGATCGGTGCCTCTCTCGCTGCCTCAGCTGAGGTCATTGTGATCGTTACATACATCCCGATGGGCGGGGACGTCAGGCAGCAGGTGTTTGAGTTTGCCCAGTTGCTGGAGAGATTCGGAGACCGCGTGCGGCTGAAGGTCAACTGCATCATTGCCAACCCTGTGAACCAGCATCTCCAGGGAGCATCGGGTCCCGAATTGATCGCTGCCGCAACAGACCTGGTGAATGAGCGGCAGGAGTGGAAAGGAAGGGTAATCGTCATTCCGTCCCAGGAGGCCATTACGACTGCCTCGGCCATCAGGTTCCTGTGAAGGGGCTCGGGCGATGAAGGTGCTTGCCAGAAACGGACGGCCGGAGCTGATGCGGTTGGTCTACATCGTGTTGACCAGAGCCTGCAACCTGTCCTGCCCTTTCTGCGTGCGGGGAAGGAGCACAGGCTCAGCGGAGCACATGTCCGTTTCCGAGGCTGAATCCGTGCTTCGGCAGGTGAAAGACCTGTTCCCGGAAGCGACCGTCTGCCTTTCCGGGGGCGAGCCAACGTTGCACCCGGAGATCATCCAGATCGTCTCCATGGCCCGCCGCCTCTTCAGTTCAGTGTCCATCGTATCCAACGGGACCAGGCCTGAGAAAATCAAGGAACTTAGTTTGTCTCCCGGCCTGAAATACCAGATCTCGCTCGACGGAACCGAGCCTGTCCACAACCGGTTGAGGGGTCAAGGTTCGTTCAAGCAGACGGTCGAAAGCATCCGGATCCTGATCGAACGCGGCCAACCACTGACCGTCTCCACCACGGCGTCCGAAGACAATGTTGAAGACCTCGGGCCGACATTCGACCTCCTGCGCCAACTTGGATGCACCCGCTGGAAGGTCTCCCAGGAGGTCCCAGGAGGCGATGCCTATCAACGAACGGACAGGCACATCCATCCGCATCGATGGAACGCCGTAATCAATCATTTACGAAAGCTCACTGCAGATTGGAGCGGCACCCTTCTTTCCAAGACGCAATTCACCTTCGTAGGGAAGAATGTAGACCTGGACGGTGCCTCACCTGTCGAGTTGGAACGGATGAGTTGCCAAGCCGGGATTGACAGGGTGTACATCTACCCGGATCTCAGCGTCATTGGCTGTCCCTTGCTGATCGACCACCCGTTGGGGAACCTCAATGAGAGTTCCTTGTCGCAGGTCTTCGACGGCAGAGCAAGGGAGAGCCTTCTGAACCTAGGCTTTCCCGAGGGAAGCCCGTGCCATGACTGCCGATGGCTGTCAGTCTGCTGGGGAGGATGCATCGGAGCCGCCTTGGCGCGAACTGGTTCATTGGGAGGGGGTGATCCGGCATGCCCATGTGTGTGCACATCCTGGACCTGAAGCGGTCAAGACCGTGGCTAGATCTTGAAAACGGTGAGCTGGTGAGCCATGTGTCGGTGCTCTGCCCCGAGGCGTCGATCAACCATGTCCACCAGTGCGAGCCGCAGGACGAGCGGCTGAAGCCCAATCCAGGGGACCTTATCGTTGTGCACATCGACAATTATTCTATTTCCGCTGGGCTCGAGTTCCTGTCAGAAGCCCACTCGCGGTTTGCGGAGTGTCGAGTCATCGCCTGGGGCTTTGGTGTGGAATATGGAGGCGTCCCGTCCCTCGGATTGTCGAACGTCCAGGCCATCGGGGGGAATGATCTCAGACAAGTGCTCGATGCAGTAGCCGCCGCGGCCGGAACAGCCAGGATCGGTTCTGAGAACCAGCCAGCCTTTCTGGCCTCGGACTTTTCCCGACTGGGCATAGATCGGATGTTCAACTACCCCATCAGGGCAGGAAAGGGCTGCCAAGGGGCCTGCCCATTCTGCGAGCGAAGCCGGGATGGGGGCGTCCAACTCAAGGACCCAAGCCTGTTGGACCGGGAGGTATTCCAGGCCATTGAGCAGTATGGGATCCGTGCGCTGACCTTCTGGGACTCCCATCTGGATTCCTCGGAGGAACATCTCGAAGCGGCCTGCCAGGCCGCTGAGCGCCATGGGCTCCCGTGGCGCTCGAACGGCATGACGGTCCGCGGCCTCACCCCGAAAATCGTGAAGCGAATCGCAGAAAGCGGCTGCTATCTCGTGTCACTTGGGATCGAATCCTTCGATCCCAAGGTGCGGAGCGGCAAGCACCTGGATCCGGCCGAAGTAAAGGAGGCCCTGGACTGGCTCCGTTGTTCGGGTGTCGCCTCCCTCGGCTTTTTTATCGTCGGGCTCGAAGGGGACACCTTGCGGGGGGCCATGAACACCCTCGAGACAGCCGGAGAAATTGGTTTCGACGCGATCGTGGCCGCCTCCGCGATCCCCTGGCCGGGAACTCCGCTGGCCCATTACGCGCAGGCGCAGGGCCGGATCCTGTCAAACCCGCAGTCATGGTCGCCGGACGACCGCCACAGGGTCTACTTTGAAACGGAAGCCTTTTCTTGCCAGGAGCGCCAGTCTGCACTGGAGGCATTTTCAAAGCTTGAGGCGCGAGGGCGAGCGCTGTTCAGGGACCTGGAGCGAAGGCTTGGAGGCCCGGCCGGACCCTCTTCGCCGGGGAATATCCGGTGGCACTGACCCTTGGGCAAGCTCTCGCCGAAATTTTCGCCAAGGCCGGGATCGAAGCCGCCTTTGTGATCCCTGGCTCCCTGATGCACTTCCTGGATGACCTCGACAGCCGGAAGGAATTCCGCCTTTTCACCGCTACCCATGAGGACCATCTCGGATTCATGGCCATGGGATGGTACCGCGCCTCGAACAAGGTCCCCCTGGTGCTGGCCACCCAAGGCCCCGGAGTAACTAGCCTGGTGAACTCTGTGGCAAGCGCTTGGCGTGATCAGTGCCCGATGGTCCTGGTGACGGCCTATGAGAGCCGCCAGGTGGGGACATCCTTCCAGGACACCAGCGGGAGAGGGTATACGCCCAGCGTCAGGGACATCCTGCGGCCGATCACGGCTGCCCAGATCCGCGTGAATGCCAACAACTGGCACGAGGAACTCCCCCGTCTCATTTGTCTGCTAGCCGAGTTGGATGCGCCAATCCTGGTGGAGGTGGATGACACGAAGGCGACCATCCCAGCGGGGACGCCACTCATTCATGAGGCGGAAGCCCAAATGGACCCGCCGCCGGAGATCGATCTTGAGGCTGTGCTGCGAACCTCGGTGAAGCCGCTCCTTAAGCCGGTCGCGCTCTTGGGCCAAGGCGCCCGCCACCTAGACTACCCAGCCCTCCTTGATGTCCTTCAGGCACTCGATGTTCCCGTTGCGACCACCCTTGGGGCGCATGACCTGGTCCCTACCTCGATGGCGGTCTCGGTGGGGAGCGTAGGTTTTCTCGGGCAGCCCCCAGCCACGGAATTGCTCGGTCGCAGATGCGGACAGCTGATTGCAATCGGGACGTCCATGAGCCGGATGACCAGGGCCGGGTGGTTCGAGGACTTCCGGGCCCGGAACCCCGAGCTGCTGAACCTAAATCTCCAGCCGCTCGACGTGCCCCCAGACGTTCGATGCCGGGAGATCAAGGTTGACCTCAAGCGCTGCCGCCTCGGAAGGGCCGGTTCCAATCTTGGCCTACCCGCGCCGGAGCCCGAGCATCCTCTGCTTAAGCACTTCAACGGGTTGTTTCCGTCAAAGGTGGTTTCCGTGGAGGCCTTTCGGCGGACCCTTTTCCTCGACCACTTCTTCCGGAAGGGGGACCTCCTCATTACCTCCGCCAGCCACGGATCCCTCGGCTGTAGCCTCCCCCTTGCATGCGGATCAGCACTCGCCCGGCCCGAACCTCACCTCGTGGTGTGTGGTGATGGTGGCTTCCTCTTCACGTCGACCTCGCTTCTCACACTGCGACGGTACAACCTTCGGGTGCTGGTCCTAGTCCTTGTCAACGGGGAGTTCCGGACGGTTGCTGAGAGCCAGAGAAGGAGACTTGGCCGGTCAATTTGCGCCGACCTGACCCTACCCGATCTAGTGAAGTTCACGCGTTCATGCGGGGTTGAAAGCCGTGAATGCCGATCCAACGAGGATGTCATTGGCCTGATGGACCAATTCGCCCAGGCGGATGGTCCCATGGTCGGAATCCTGGAGGACAGCCTAATTCCATGAGCCTAATTACTTTCCAGGCGGAATACCCTGCACATCTGAAGCAGAGTCTTCCTGCCCGGAAGGCAAGGCTGGCACGCAAGGAGGCTTTCGTTGTTCATGGATGCCAAGGGTTGGCGCCAACGGACAGGTGCCTGCCCGCCAGCACAGTGCACCAAACCCTCATGATCAAGTTGTTGCCCTCCGAATGCCCTCTCACCATGTAAAGGGTCCACCATATTTCTGCCAACTGCCCGACCACCTCGCTGTGACAGATGTGGACGAATTCCACCAAAACTACATGTATTGCATTACATAGAGTTATAAGTTATTGGATGATCCAACTCAAAAAAGTTTGATGAAACTTTTATTTTTCCAGTTGACATTCTAAATGGATGATCTAAACTGTAGGCAGAGGAAAATCCTCCCCAGGAGCCACCCCCATGACCTACGCCCTCAACCTCCCAGCCATTGACGCCCCCAGCATCCAGGGGACCCCTGCCCCCAGCCTCCGGGTCTACCAGAACATCTCTAGCTCCCTCCATTTCATGCGCCGGGCTCAGGAGCGCGGCCTGAAGGAGGAGGTCCTCGAGTTCATCCTCGCCTTTGGCGCCGAGTTCCACCGGTCGGGTGCCCTCCACCTGACCGTTATGGAGCGGGACCTTCCCAAGCAGCTCAGGAGCTCCACCCTCGCCTCCAAGGCCAAGGACTGGGTCGTGCTGATCGCCGAGATCGATCTGGCCATCACGTGCTACCGGAGAAAGAACGCAGCCAGCTACCTTAAGAAGAAGAGCCGGCGGAAACTCTCTGAAGAGCAAATGATGGCTCGCCGCTCCGCCCAAACCACGAAGAAAAGGTATTGATCATGCCCCTACCCAACCGACTGATCCCTTTCGGCCAGATCGCCAGTGTCACCCTTGGGCTGACCCCCGCAGGGCGAGACGCCCGCCTCTCGGACCTCATCCGGGTCGTGCAGGTGGGTGACCTCATCGAAGAATCCAATGAAGTTCGCCCCCTTGAGGAACTGAACCAGGTGCAGGTCAATTCAGGGTTGTCCCTGCACCGATACCGCGTCGAATGCGGTGACCTGCTGGTGAGTTGCAAGGGGACCCTTGGCAAAGTGGCCATGGTCGGGGGGGCCACGGAGGGTGCCGTCGCCACCTCCAACCTGCTTATCGTTCGGCCCTCTCTTGGCGTCCGCCCAAGTACGGTATTGGCCATTCTGAAGAGCGAACGGGCCCAACAGCACTTCCGCAGCCGGGCACGGGGCTCTATCAACCAGGTCATGTCCTTCCGCGACCTGGACTCCATGGAGATCCCAGATCCAGCGGGCCTTCCCGTGGAGCTGCTGGATGAACTGCTGGAGGCTCACGCCACCTACATGAAGGCAACGAAGAAGGCCCTCGAGGCCAAGAACAACCTGACGAAGCGGCTCATCGAACAGGCGGTGTGGGGATGATTATTCGATTTCCAGGCCCGAGTGGCTCCCATCGTAACTTCCAGGATTCCCCCCAAGTGCTCCGGAACCTGTTCGATGATCTTCGGTCCGCCTCCCCCAGTGACACCCTGGCCCAGTGTGATCTCATCGGCATCGCCCTCTGGCTTGGCCTTCATGCCTCCCCGAACAGCCAGGGCCCAAGTCAATCCACTGAGATTTCGGTTTGGGAAAACCTGCTTAAGGCCCCGCTCAGTGAGGTGCGAACAGAACTCCGTGAGGCCATACGCGTCTTTACCCAGACGAACCCCACCCTGGGAAAGGCCTTGAGCCTCATCGTCGAAGACAGCCTGAAGTCCGTCGGCGATAAGGAAATCACCTGGACTCTTGAGACCATCAGCACCTTGTTGTTCAAATCCAACCCAGAGGATCGCGTCAGCCTCGGGGACGCCTACCAATCCCTATTCCTCCAGGTGCGGGATGGCCTTGAGGCCCACCTGTCCCCTGCCCTTCTGGGGCGATTGATGGTTCAACTAGGGCGGCCCACCGCTGAGGACCGGGTTTACGACCCCTTCGCCGGCCTGTGTGGCAGCCTCATTGAGTCCTGGAAATTCGTTCGTGACAATGCCCAAGAGGCCTCGAACGCCTCCCATCCTGCCCTTTCTGGATGTGAGATCAACCAATGGGCCTGGGCCCGTGCCCAGCTCCTGCTGGCGATCTTTGGGATCAAGGCCACCCTCGACCTGGCAGATGCCCATGGCCATTCGGAATCGCCCCGGAGCCCAACGCTGGTCCTTTCCGAACCCCCCATCGGGATCTCCCACGAGCTGAATCTCTCCAACCGCCAGGCATTCCGGAATCGCCCAGGGGTAGGCTCCCCAGCGGTACAGCGGCACTTTGTGGGGGTCTTCCAGGCTCTCTCTGACCTCGAGGAATCCAGGGGCCGTGCCGTCCTCGTCGTGTCCCAGCGCGTGATCTTCGGCGGGGGTTCCGTCGGCAGGATTCGGCGCGAATGGGTTGACCAGGACATCCTTGAAGCGGTCATCACCCTACCCCGGGGACTGAATCTCCCCTTCACCAACCTGGCGCCCTGCCTGCTGGTGTTGAACCTGAACAAGATGAACAACCGCCGGGGGAAATTCGTCCTCATCGACGCGGAGAGTGCGGGCCGGACCAATTCCAACGCCCGGTTCACTCCCGCCATTTTCGAAGAGAAGATCAGGGACATCGTGGATGCCTTCCGCTTCCAACGGTCGATCCCAGGCTTCTCCATCGTTGTTGGTGAAAACGAATTCAGATCCCATGACTGGGACATGTCGCCCGCCCGCTACATGGATGCGGTCCCCACGGTCGGTCGGCGGGTGGATCTGGACCTACTGATTGCAGAGGCTCAAGAGCTCGACCAAGCAGCCCTGGTGGCCCAACAGGGGCTTTCCGACGCCGCACAGCGACTGTCGATTCGGCTGAAAGCAAGAGATGGAGCGCGGTAATCCATTGGCAGCGATCCCCCTGCAAAACGCCTGTCCGTCTCAGCGACTGGACCTCAACCCACCCATCTCCTTCCACCCATGGCGACAGGCGCCGACCCGATACACTTCCTTCACCCGAGCAATCCCAACCCAGACAAGGCAGGCATAGCCCATGGCCGTCAAGAAATCCGATCTCTACTCCTCCCTCTGGGCCTCCTGCGATGAGTTGCGCGGGGGCATGGATGCGAGCCAGTACAAGGACTATGTCCTCTTCATGCTGTTCATCAAGTACATCACCGACAAGTACGGGGACAGTGACGCCTTTGCGCCACCGGTGGCCATCCCCAAGGGGGCTAGCTTCAAGGACATGGTCGCCCTCAAGGGCAAGCCCAACATTGGCGACAAGATCAACACCCAGGTCATCGCCCCCCTGGTGGATGCCAATGCCCGCCTCTCCAAGAGCGACTTCCCCGACTTCAACGACCCCAACAAGCTGGGCGAAGGCCAGGCGATGGTGGAACGCCTCACCAACCTGATCAGCATCTTCCAGAAGCCCGAACTCGACTTCTCCCAGAACCGAGCTGAAAACGACGATCTCCTCGGTGATGCCTACGAGTACCTGATGCGGCACTTCGCCAGCGAGAGCGGCAAGAGCAAGGGGCAGTTCTACACTCCCTCCGAAGTCAGTCGCATCATGGCCAAGGTGATCGGCATATCGCCCCAGAACACCATTGCCGCCACCACGGCTTACGATCCCACCTGTGGCTCCGGCTCGCTGCTCCTGAAGGTCGCCGCCCAATCCGGCAAGCCGATCACCTTGGAAGGTCAGGAGCTGGATGTGACCACGGCAGGCCTCGCCCGCATGAACATGATCCTCCATGACTTCCCCACCGCGAACATACTCTCGGGGAACACCTTGGCCGCCCCCAAATTCAAGGATGGGGAGCAGCTCCGCACCTACGACTATGTGGTGGCCAACCCACCCTTCTCCGATAAATCCTGGGCCACTGGCCTCACCCCTTCTCAGGACCCTTACCAGCGCTTCGCATGGGGTGAGCCGCCGGCCAAGCAGGGGGACTACGCCTACCTGCTGCACATTATCCGCTCCATGAAGGCCCAAGGGAAAGGGGCCTGCATCCTGCCCCACGGGGTGCTGTTCCGCGGCAACGCCGAGGCGGTCATCCGCGAGCAACTGGTCCGCTCGGGCATGCTCAAGGGCATCATCGGCCTGCCTGCCAACCTCTTCTATGGCACGGGCATCCCTGCCTGCATCCTGGTGCTGGACAAAGAGAACGCCGCCGGGCGCAAGGGCGTGTTCATGATCGACGCCAGCAAGGGCTTCATCAAGGATGGCAACAAGAACCGCCTGCGCGAGCAGGACATTCACCGGATCGTTGACACCTTCACAAGACAGGTGGATACACCCCGCTATGCGCGTATGGTGTCCTTCGACGAGATCGCGGATCCCAGGAACGCCTTCAACCTGAACCTGCCCCGCTACATCGACAGCAATGAGCCCGAGGACCTCCAGGACCTCGACGGCCACCTGCGCGGCGGCATCCCCGAGCGGGACCTGGACGCCCTGGGCGCCTACTGGAAGGTTCTGCCCAAGGTCCGCGCCGCCCTGTTGGAGTCCGCGGGCCGCCTCGACTACGCCCGCCTGAAGGTTCCCTTGGCAGAGGTGAAGCCTGCCATCTTCGGGCACCCCGAGTTCACCGCCTTCAACCAGGCGGCCCTGCAGCGGTTAGCAGCTTGGCGTGCTGCCGTCACTCCAACGCTCACCGGCTTCGGCAAGGATGGCCATCCCAAGCGCCTCATCGAGGGCATCGCCGAGTCCCTGCTCACCACCTTCAAGGAGGCTCCCCTCCTCGACGCCTACGACATCTACCAGCACCTGATGGACTACTGGGCCGAGGTCATGCAGGACGACGCCTACTTGATCTCCACCGATGGCTGGGTGGCCAGGCCCGCCCGCATCGTCGAGACCGACAAGAAGGGCAAGACCAAGGACAAGGGCTGGACCTGCGACCTGATCCCCAAGCCCCTCATCGTGGCCCGCTTCTTCGCCAAGGAACAGGCGGCTCTGGAGGTGGCACTAGCCAACCTGGAAGCAGCCAGCGCGAGCCTCGCCGAACTGGAGGAGGAACACGGCACCGAGGACGGGTACCTGGGCAGCCTGGACAAGATCGCCAAGGCCGAAGTCAACTCCCGGCTGAAAGAGATCAAGGGAGACAAGGAGGCCAAGGAAGAGACTGAGGTGCTCAAGCAGTGGCTGGAGCTGACCGAGCAGGAGGCGGCACTGAAACGGTCTGTGAAGGAGCAGGACGCCGCCCTGGACAAGGTGGCCTACGAGCAGTATCCCAAGCTCAGCTTGGCTGAAGTAAAGAGCCTGGTGGTAGAGGACAAGTGGATGGCAACCCTCGCCGCCACCATTCAGGGAGAACTGGACCGCGTGTCCCATACCCTCACGGGCCGCATCCGCCAGCTGGCCGAACGGTACGCCACTCCGCTACCGCAACTCACCAATGAGGTGGCAACGCTTGCCGTTCGAGTTGAGGCGCACCTAATAAAAATGGGGGCATCGTGGAAGTGAGGCCCGGCTACAAGCAGACTGAGGTTGGGGTCATCCCGGAGGAGTGGGAAATTGCGCAGATCCAGGACGTATGCCGTTTGGTTAACGGCAGAGGTTTCAAGCCGTTTGAGTGGCAAACGGTAGGCCTCCCGATTATCCGCATCCAAAATCTAAATGGGTCACAGGATTTCAATTTTTATTCGGGTCAATACAATCCGAAGATTCTAGTAGAAAATGGGCAACTATTGTTCGCGTGGTCAGGAAGCCGCGGCACTTCATTTGGGCCTCACGTTTGGAATGGCGGCCACGCACTCCTGAACTACCACACTTGGAAGGTTGTGGTAAACGAGTCCACTGTTACTCCGGAGTATCTCCTATTCGCTCTGCGACAACTTACCGGTTTCATCGAAGAAAAAGCACACGGAGCTTCTGCCCTAGTTCACACCCAGAAATGGGAGATGGAGAAGTTCCCGATTGTGTATCCAATAATGCTCCTCGAGCAACGCGCCATCGCCACAGCCTTGAGTGATGTGAACGCGTTACTTGCTGGCTTAGACCGCCTCATCGCCAAGAAGCGCGACCTCAAGCAGGCCGCTATGCAGCAGCTCCTCACAGGTCAGACCCGCCTTCCTGGATTCAGTGGAGCGTGGGAGGTGAGGCGGCTGGGGGAGTTGTTCAGCTTCAGCGGAGGCTACGCCGCCTCCCGCGACCAACTCTCAACGGAAGGCCATTGCTATTTGCACTACGGCGACATCCACGGCTCAACCAAGACGTGCATTGATACCGATGCCGACTTTCAGAACATCCCGAAGCTCGACATCCCAGTGAAGCGCGTTTCCCCCGCCGCGTTGCTCGATGATGGCGATGTCGTCTTCGTCGACGCCTCGGAGGATGACGCAGGAACGAGCAAGCACGTCGTCGTCGTGAACAAAAGCGTGAAGCCATTCATCTCCGGCCTTCACACCATCGTCGCCAAAAGCAAGACGAACGAACTGGCTCATGATTATCGGCGATACTGCTTTCAAACCACCGCCATCAAACAACAGTTCCTCTTCTACTCTGTGGGCACGAAGGTCTCCGGTATCAGCAAAAGTAACATTCCCAAGCTGACGCTTTCTTTTCCCAGCATCCCCGAACAAGAGGCCATCGCAGAGGTCCTGACGGACATGGACGCGGAGCTGGCGGCCCTGGAGCAGCGTCGCGAAAAGACCCGCGCTCTCAAGCAGGGCATGATGCAGGAACTCCTCACAGGAAAGACCCGTCTTGTCACCCCAGGGGCCACCCATGCCTGAAATTCCTCGCTCCGAACGCAAGACCCAGAACCGGGTCATCGACCTATTCACGAATCCCACGCGGCCCGACTGCCTGGGCTACCACTACCTTGGTGAGTGGAACAAGCGCGAGAACAACCGGGCCATCGAAGTGGACCTGCTCCGCGCCAACCTCAAGGCCCGTGGCTATTCCGACGCCCACATTGCCGCGGCCCTGCAGAAGCTGGAGATCGCTGCTGACACCACCGGCGTCACCCTTTACCAGGCCAATCTCCGCACCTACAATCTGCTCCGGTACGGGGTGAAAGTGCAGACTGCCGCCGGCCAGAACCACGACACCGTCGACCTCATTGACTGGGATCATCCTGAGCTGAACGACCTCGCCCTGGCCGAGGAGGTGACACTCAAAGGCGGCTACGAGCGGCGACCAGACCTCGTGCTGTATGTAAACGGCCTGGCCGTGGTGGTGATCGAGCTTAAACGAGGCTCCGTGGAGGTCACCGAAGGGGTGCGCCAGCTCATCACCAACCAGGAGGAGATCTTCAACAAGGGCTTCTTCAGCACCGTGCAGCTGGTACTGGCCGGCAACGACTCCCAGGGGCTGCGCTTTGGCACCACCGGCACCCCTGAGAAATTCTTCGTGGAATGGAAGGACGAGGTCCCCCTCCCCGACGGACAGCCGATCCCTGCCGGGGCCCTGCTGGACCGCCCCCTGGCGCACCTCTGCCAGAAGGACCGTCTGCTCGACCTGATGCGGAACTTCATCATCTTCGACGGGGGACAGAAGAAGGTCCCCCGCCAGCACCAGTTCATTGGAGTGAAGAAGGCCCAGGTCCGCATCGCTCAGCGCGAGGGCGGCGTCATCTGGCACACCCAGGGCAGCGGCAAGAGCATCCTCATGGTGCTGCTGGCCAAGTGGCTCCTGGAGCACGACCCAGAGGGGCGCATCCTGGTCATCACCGACCGGGACGAGCTGGACAAGCAGATCGAAGGCGTGATGCGCAATGCCGGGGTCATCGGCGAAGGCTCCCCCTCGCCCCGGATCACCAGCCGGGCCTCCTTCGTGGAGAAGCTGGGGGCGACCACCCCCCGCCTGCTGTGCGCCCTGATCCACAAGTTCGATGCCGCCGACCTGCGCGGACCGGCACCGGCGGTCCAGGGCCGGTTCTATGTGTTCGTGGATGAGTGCCACCGCACCCAGGGCGGGGACATGAACAAGCAGATGAAGCGCTGGCTGGAGGGGGCCCTCTTCATCGGTTTCACCGGAACCCCGCTCCTGCGCCGGGACAAAGTGATGACCCGAGACATCTTCGGGACCAACATCGACACCTACAAGTTCCACCAGGCCGTGGCCGACCGCGTGGTGCTGGACCTCAAGTACGAGGCCCGCAATGTCCAGGAGCGGCTCACCTCACAGAAGAAGATCGACGAATGGTTTGAGGTTAGAACCAAGGGACTCAACGGCTATCAGAAGGCCATTGTTCGGAAGCGATGGGCCACCATGGAGGAGCTCTCCAGCGCGGAAGGCCGAAAGCGCGAGATCATCGCCGATATCATCAACGACTTCGCCCTCAAGCCTCGCCTGAACAACCACCGGGGCACTGCCATCCTGGTGGCGGCCAGCATCTACGATGCTTGCCACTACTATCGGCTCTTCCAGAACACCAAGTTCGGCCCCTACTGCGGCCTCATCACCTCCTACGAGCCCATTCCCAGTGCCATCGTCCTGGAGCCGCTGGACAGCGATGAGCGCTACAAATTCGACACCTACACCAAGCATGTACTGAAGCCTGGGCAGACTACCACCCAGTACGAAGACGAGGCCAAGCGGCTCTTCATTGAAGAACCGGCCAATCTCAAGCTGCTGATCGTGGTGAGCAAGCTGCTCACAGGCTTCGACGCGCCTAGCTGCACCTACATCTACCTGGACAACAAGCTGTTGGACCACAACCTCTTCCAGGCCATCTGCCGAACCAACCGGCTGGACGGGGATGACAAGGATTACGGCCACATCGTCGATTTCAAGCAGCTCTTTGGCGATGTGCAGCAGGCCATCGCAGTCTACAGCTCCGACGAACTGGACGATGAGCAGGGGAGTGAGGGGGAGAACAACGTCCACCTCAAGAACTGCCTGGAAGAGGGGAAGAAGCAGCTCGATGCTGCTCGGCAGGCCCTTGCGTACCTGTGCGAACCCGTGCCCCAGCCTCGCCAGCTGGAACAGTTCATCCACTACTTCTGCGGGAGCGCCGAGGATCCCGACGCGCTAACCACCACCGAACCCCTGCGCATTTCCTTCTACAAGGCCGTCGCCACTTACGCCCGGGCCTATGCCGACCTGGCCCAGGACCTGCTCGAAGCAGGCTATCCAGAGACCGAGGCCGAGGCCATCAAGAAGGAGGTCGAATCCTACGCCGAGATCCGGGCAGCGATCAAGAAGCACGCCTGTGAGGAACTGGACATTAAGCCCTTCGAGGCGGACATGCGCCACCTGCTCAACACCTACATCCAGGCTGACTCGGCTGAGGGCATAGGGGAATTTGGCGAGATGTCCCTGGTGGACCTGATTATCAAGACAGGCATCCACGATGCCATCGCAAAAAAGCTCAACGCCAAGGGCAAGCTCACCAAGAACGCCATCGCGGAAGGCGTCATCAACAATGTCCGCAAAGCGATCCTACGGGACCAGCTGACCGACCCGAAGTTCTACGCCCAGATGTCGAAGCTACTGGAAGACCTCATCAAGCAGAGCCGCCAGGATGCCGCAGCCTATGAAGCCTTCCTCCAGAAGGCCCAGGAGCTGGTCCAGCAGTTGACATCCAAGCAGCCTGTGGACGGCCTTCCCGCCAAACTCCATGGCAAGGGGGAAGCCATCGTCCTGTTCAACAACCTGCCGGCCATCACTGCGACCCATTTCAATTGCCCCGAGGAGGACGAGGCGAAGGCTGAGTTGGCCCTGGCCATCGACCAAGCAGTCAGGGAAGGCGCCCCGGCGGGGTGGAAGGGGGACCAGGCTCGTGAGGCCCAGGTGCTAAACGCACTCTTTCCCATTCTTGGCCGGGATCGGGAGGCCACTCAGGCAGTCTTCGAGATCGTGAAGAACCAGCCGGGATACCTATGAGCGAAAGCATCCACCTGGGCGACCTGGTCATTGCGGTGACCCGAAAGGCCGTGAAGCATGTTCACTTGGCGGTGTATCCACCGGATGGGCGGGTCACCATGGTCGTCCCATCGGCGACGCGATTGGATGTGGCCAGGGCCTATGCCATCTCGAAGCTAGGGTGGATTCAAGATCAACAGGCCAAGCTGAACCAGCAGGCTCGGGAGGCCCCACGGCAGTTCGTGGAGCGGGAGTCGCACTATCTCTGGGGTCGGCGGCGCCTACTGACTGTGGTGCAGAAGGATGAAAAGCCCTCCGTCACCGCCGGCCATCGCACCATCACCCTAGCCGTTCGTCCCGGGACTCCCGCCGAGAAGCGAGAAGAGATCATGCATGAGTGGCATAAGTCCCTCCTGCACGGCGTCGTCCCCAAGCTGATTGCGACTTGGGAGCAGAAGCTGGGTGTGAAGGTCGCCGGGTACTTCCTACAGCGCATGAAGACCAAATGGGGTAGCTGCAATCCCAACGCCCAGCACATTCGTCTGAACACAGAGCTGGTGAAGAAGCCCAAAGATCTCCTGGAGTATGTCATCGTCCACGAGATGATCCACCTTCTCGAACCCACCCATAGTGAGCGCTTCCTGGCCTTGCTTTCCATTCACTTCCCGACCTGGAGAGAGGCAAGGGCCCTGCTAAACGAGCTACCGCTGGGAGCCGAGGAATGGCGCTACTGACCATCTCTTCCGATGCTTGGCGCCTGTGGGCCCCAATGGTTGAAGTTGGAAGGAATATCTTCGGAGACTGGATTATGCTTCAATCTGTTCATTCCAAACATCGTTCAAGACCACAAAGGAGCACCAATGAGGAAAAGCATCGAAGCTCTACTCAGCCTCGCGAATCAGGGAGATGCGGAGGCCCAGAAACAACTTGGCGACCGATACCTTGATGATCCAAACATTGCTCGGGATGAGGAAGAAGCGTTCCGTTGGTACAAAGCTGCAGCCAAGCAGGGGCTTGCTAGTGCCCAGATTTCCCTTGGCGACTGCTATATGGATGGCCGGGGAGTCGAAGACAGTGGTTCTCTGGCCTTCAAGTGGTATCTCAAAGGCGCTAAGCAGGGCGTAGCAGAAGCCCAAAATTTAGTGGGGGACCACTACCTCTGGGGAGAGGAAGGCGTGGATCAGGATGGAGCCGAGGCGCTGAAATGGCACAGGGCTGCGGCTGAGGGTGGGAGCGCAAGAGCGATTATGGCACTTGGGGATTACTACTGGTCTGGTTACCAAGTTCCGCTGGACAAGGCAGCTGGAAGGGCCTTGCTCAAGTATTCCGCTAGCCTTGGGTGGGCGAGTGCTGAGCAGGCATTAAGCAAGGGGAATGACTATGTCCCGCTATTCATGTCGAGGGACTAGCGGATCCTTGCCCCGGATTGACAGATTTTGTCCATCTATGACCACCATATTTCTTCCATGTCTTTCAACCTGCCTGATTCCCAAACAGCGTTAGAGTCTCGAGCCCTAGGGTGCATGGTAGGCCTGGCCGTGGGCAATGTCCTTGGCCTGGCCGTCGAGTCCCGGTCCCGATCTGAAGTTCGCAGCCGGCTCGGCGCTTCGGGCCCCTTCAAGAGGCTGCCCATGGAGGAGCGGGACCGGGTCTGGGACGATGACCTCGCCATGGCCATGGCCCTATCTCAGTGCCTGGTCGCCCTGCCGCTGGGCGCCACCCGCCTTGATACTTCGGCCATCCAGTCTGCCTACCTCGCCTGGCTGCGTACCGGCTCCCGCGGGATCGGCACCCTTACCCAGGAGGTGCTCATCAAGACCGCCGCCGGGGAAGCACGCGCTGCCGAGCGGGTCTGGCAGAGTCGTTGTGGTTGGGGGCAGCGTCCCCTCGGCAACGGGTCGGCCATGCGCATTGCGCCTCTGGGCCTGGCATTCTCTGGAGATCCCAGCCAGATTGCGGACCTTGCGGGACAGGATGCTGCTATCACCCACTGGGATCCTGCCTGTCGCCAAACCGCAGCGGCTATCGCCCTGTTGACCGCGGCCCTGATCCGAGGAGAGTCAGATCCCATCGCATTCGCCCAGACCCACGCTGGACCTATCGATGCTGATGTGGCCGAGGCCTGGAGGCCGATGTCGCTTCAGGCCCTCGAAGCCCGAGGGCTGGATGGCCAAGACATGGGTTCCACGTTGCTGGCCCTAACGGTAGCGGTATCCGTGCTGAAGAGTGGGATGCCCTATGCCGCGGCCCTGCCCTGGGTCATCCGCCAGGGTGGCGACACTGACACGAACGGTGCCATCGTAGGTGCCTTGCTCGGCGCCCGGGACGGCCTCGCCGCGATTCCCCAGGAATGGCGGAAGTGCATCTCTGAAGAAGACCGAATTCTGGAGGTGGGCCGACAACTGCTCCAGCGGTCCGGGCTGGTCGCCTCCAGGGTGAGCTAATGAAAGTTGGCCTGCGCGACCCCTCCCTCAAGAAGCAACTCGCCGCGCGGAACAGCCCTGCCCGCTGGCTGCGCGGTAGCTACGACTTTAAGGCGCCAGGCGTTTCTCGCTGACGACTCACCACACCCTGTTGTCTTATATGAGACATAAGGTAATGTATCCAGCCATAAGATGTATGGTGTTGAGAAGATGTAAACTTATACGGATCATCGAGATACCCCTTCATTATCACTCCGCTTAGGGCAGGAGCAGCCATGGCAGATGTGCCGAGGATTTTCAGCTGTGGCCTCGACAATAAGGACGTGCTCATGATCCTTGAGCAAGGGTTGTCCGTCCTTCCAAAATCCACCCTGAAAAGATTATTTAAGACCTTCAAGCCAATGGGCGGGATCCGAATCCCCAATCCAGAACGTGATGCCCCTCAGAAAGTGGCTAGGTTTCTAGCTGGAAGAGAATCGATGGCCAGCCTGGCCATTTCGATGGCCGGACTACAACAAGCCATTGCCTACGGACCTTGGGCAGAGACGCGGGCCCGACTCCTCCCGAATCTCCTCCCGGAGGATTTCCAGGACCTCGGACATCCGGAATCAATTCCTGACGACTCCATGGACCTACTGAGTCCAGAAAAATTGCCCCTAGTCACTGCGGACCTAGAGGCACTGCATGGCAAACAGCTTGAACCAGAAGAACGAAGGGTTCTGCTGGCACTGGAACTAATTCTAGGCAACCTGACCGATCCAATTCGGCTCCTGATTCCAGAAGAATTGGACAACGCCATGCCTGTTGCCGATGGTGTGGAAGCCACAGAAGGGGGGCCTGAATCAGCTGACCTGGAAGCATCGGACCAAGTTGTTGACCCCGAAGGGGAGAACCCGACTCTGCCATCAAATGATTTCACAACCCTGGACAAGCTCCTATTCAGGGCTTCCGTCGATTCAGTAGCTGGAGTGGAAGGGTCACTTCCTCCAGAAGAGATGGCGGACCTCGTAGAGGAACTCATTAATCTCAATGCCACCCGTACCCGATCCTATTTTCACCGCGGTTACCTGCAAGCACTCAATGGGACAAGTTTCGAACAGATGGGACACGAACAGAATCAGGAGCGTCGGGCCTGGGAATGGGCTGGGAGGATCATCGGGTTGGTCCGTTTCGACCGGAAGTCCGACATTCTTGAAGAGTTTGATGCTAATCCGCATATTGCTCGACAAATGGCTGCAGGAGAGCATGAAGACGCGGCCGCAGGTGCCATGCCCAGGGTGGTATCAGCACTGCTGGATGCAGACCGCTTTCAGGATGCCTGTGCCCTGCTCAAGCCAGAGTTAGTCGGCCTCCACCCCGACAAATATCTTCCGGACTTGATCTACAAGGGAAGGAATCTAGTCAGGCTACGCCGGGTGGAACAGGCCAAGTTGGTCATAGGGAAAGCGAGAGAGTTGTTGGCGGTCGATGGGATCGGCCAGGGATGCCCTCCACATCTGCGATACGAATGCGAGCGCCGCTGGGGCCAGGTGTTGCGTGCTCAGGGGGCCTACCGAGAGGCTAGAGCCCTTTTTGAACGCCTCCTGGAACAGGGTGGACCCATCGCTGAGTTGAGGACAGACATGGCGCTCTGTGCCGGCAAGGCCCGGTGGCTCGACGATCTGCTTCTCCCCGGCCGGAATTCCGAGCACGGGGCACTCCTTCACCAAATTGAACCGGGGATGGCGGATGCCCGGTTGGCTCTAGAAGCCGGTGGACCAGCGTCCGGCGCGGCTTACCTTCTTGGGCTCGAGGCTCTACTCCACCGGAATAGTGAGTCCCAATCCCTCGCTTACCTTGAGCAAGCTTACGAAATGGCCCTGGCCCGGGATGAGGTCTATGCGGAATCCCTTTTCTTCCCCCAATTGTGTCTAGCTCTTTCGGTTGCCATTCTCCTGGCGATGGACGAGTCCCGATTCGATACGGCTCATGGACTTCTTCATAGGGCCCTTGATGAAGGCCGGATATCAAAGCTTCCTCTGGACTTTTTCAAGCGCGCCATCCATGTGGTTCGTGCGAGTTCTCATCCAGCCTGTTTGGAGATCCTCCAGGATTTTGAGCAGCGTTGCCCAGATATCCTCGATGAGCACCTCCGAGATCCGGATTTCCTCGAGGCAAGCCCTTCGATCCTAAAACTACTTCAGCGCAGGGCTTGCTCAGAATTGCGAACACCCCAGAGCCGATGGAACGACCTCTCTGCCTTGTTAAAAGCATCCATACGTGCATCGAAACTGGATATTGCTGATACCTGCCTCGATGCGATGGAAGGCCTTGCACTCAAGCACGAGAGGCTAACTGACGCTTATCTTGAAGTTCTTACCAACATGGATCTTGCGGGCGCCTGCCTGGAAGATATGGACAGGTTGGAAGCCCGGCGACTCTTATACAAGACACGAGGCAAACCGCACGATGAAGCACGGGTGCTGGCTGAAATGGCCCGCCATGCATTCGGAAACTCAAAGGTTAGGCTTGGCTCAGAATGCCTGAATTTAGCTCTGGCACTCGGGCTTCCCGCTGCTGACCTTGCCGTGGAGCGCCAATGGGCCAAGGACTTAAACGAGGGGGTAACCCAACGCCAACCCACACGAAATTCATCCCTGGCATCCGTTGCCATCCTTATGGTTGGAGGGAACGAAACCCAGGCACGCTATGACGATCAGATCAGGACATATTTCCGAAAGAGCGACCCCACTCTCACTATAGAGTTCCTTCACCCAGCATGGTCAAGCAACTGGAATTCTGACCTGGAAGATGTCAGGCGCCGCCTCCCCAGGTTCCATGGGATTGTTATCATGCGTTTCAACAGAACGCTGTTTGGTCGGCACCTGCGACGCCTGGCAAGTGGCCTGGAGAAGCCGTGGTTTCCCTGCACTGGTCATGGGAGGGATTCACTCGTCCGCGCCATTGAAGAGGCCGCCGAAGTGGCTCGTAACCTCCGCGGTTAATGACCAATTCATTCGATAATAGCGATTTATTATGGAGGACGAGGCTTGCCACCAGTTAGGCCAGGAACATCATTAACAGGGATGATGCCCCTGGTGAGTTGGGTATGTCATGGGTATTTGGCTGGAGCGATGCCGTGTTCTTATCTGCAGTCATGACTTGTTCTGGCTAGATATCCGGTAATTGTTAGAGCGTGTTCCAGGATTGACCAAATTGGGGCCGGAGGGTTTCTAGATGGGCGGGTAACCGATCCGTGCATGTCAACCCAAAGTAAGTAGCGGCCCGGGTACTCCCGAGGGCGCGCTCAATTCCCAAG
>SESG01016046.1_pt1 | contig 36689 bp, 28 predicted proteins | sample 3171421 | NCBI WGS metagenome assembly SESG01 (sample SAMN10866946, study PRJNA518727) | freshwater metagenome | biome: subpolar coniferous forest; feature: holomictic lake; material: water; isolation source: holomictic Lake 227, 6 m and 8 m depth | place: Canada: near Kenora, Ontario | collected...
TTCTCTTTGCTTAGCCCGATAAACGAGATTAACGACTTTCTCGTCAAAGATTAAATTATCAAAAACTCCGTTCAATTCCGTTGATAGATTTTCCTCTTTGATATAGGCCTTATGCTCCTCGCAGACATTCTTGCCATTCGTACAGTAGTAATATGTTAGCCGTCCCTTTTTCTTCGTGGCTGTTAGCAGACAGCCACACTTGGCACATCTTAACATACCCCTGAAAGCGAAAGGAATATTTTGTTTTTTGATATGGGATTTTTTAGTTAGCATTTCTTGTACCTCGTCAAATAACTTCTTAGAAATTAACGGCTCATGATTACCCTGATAAATATTTCCGCTTTTTTCCATTATTCCGCAATAAAAAGACTCCGATAGCATTTTATGAATTTTGCTTTTGTGATATTTATTATGCGCCCGACTTCTAAACCCCTCTTTGAATAGTATATCGGCTATTTCCTTAACGCTATATTTCCCAGTCTTATACATTTCAAATATTTTAATGATATATTTTCCTCTCGCCTTATCAATTATTATTTTACTATCTTTGTTCAAATATCCTAGAGGGGCTAAGTTAGGCCAACCGCCTTTTTCTAGTTTTGCTCTGATTCCTCGTTTTACATTTTTACTCAAGTCCAAAATATACTGATTAGCCATTCCGCTTTCCACATTAAACAAGAGAGCATTATCGCCTGGCAAATATTGCCGTTCCATTGTTTGAATAATTTTTAATTCATTCTGTTGCAATAGCCATTGAATAGTTGCCGAGTCTATCGGGTTGCGACTTAATCTATCAATCTTCCAACAGATAACGCCCTGAATTTTACCTCGCTTGATCAAATTGATAAGTTCGGAAAATTGCGGACGATTATCCGGCTTCTTAGCGCAATCGAGAAATATTTTTTTACTTCCCTTTTTTATTGCCGCCCCTTCAACAGCTTTAATCAGCAAAGTTCCGGCACCAAGGCTTCGGTATGTTTTTAGAACGGCTAATTTAAAAAAATATAGATTATTATTTTCATCAAAGAAATAGCGGACTGCTCCAATTATTTTACCATTCACCAAACAAACTAAAACAAAAAACTCCTTTTTTTGAAATTGCTCGTTAAGTTCTTTTGGCTCATGAGGTTTTGTTATAAGCGTAGCGTTTTTATTTAAAGCCCTATAGGCCCATTTCGTTATGGCCGTAATTCGAGAAAGTTCGCTAAATTTTGCTTTTCTAATTATTATTCTGTTCATATATTTAAATAATAGCATATTCTTTCTGGCTCTTGCCAAAATCACTAGTTTTGCTAAGATTATCCGTTGCCAAAGGTCCTTTAAAAATAACAATAAAAACAGATAAAAACCATGAAAACAGACACGGAATTTGATAACCTGGCTAATCAGGTTGGGTACGGCCTCGCCGTTGTTCTCTTTGAAAAAAGACTAACGGATAAATTCTTCTCCTCGCTTAACACAGGCGAGATTATTTCTATTGCCAGGCACGTACTCAATAACAAGCGCTTAATTAAATTACTAGGCCAAAGAGTTGCCCGTGTTGATTGGGAAATCAGAAACTTAGTTGAAACTTACAACAATTCAAAAACACCAACATTTCTCAAAGAGCAAATCTTTTCAAAAATTGAAAAGCTTACGCTCTCTTCTCGGGTCTGGCTAGATATTCAATCCTTGTCTAACAGCGCACTATTATCTGATATGGCGTGCAAAAAAGCATTAGCTTCAATTGTAAGTTTCGAAGAAGGCCAGGCGGTATTTACTAAGGCTGCCGAACGGCACACCAGAAAAACAGATGAGATACTCGAAATGTTAACTCACCTGGCAACGACTTATGATGACTGGGCTTGGATTATTGCAAGAGAAGTAAGCAGCGCATCTCTTCTTGAGAAATGTTTTAGCGCAGTTAATAATCTAACATTGAGTTACCAGGAATGGTGCGAAAAAGAAACTCATCTTCGCGGGGGAAGCAAAGTATGGCGCAGGTGGTATATACTTGTCACTAAAAAAAGAAGTGAGGCCGCCCTGACTTTTAATGATTACAAAAACGAGCTTGATATTGTGTCTAGTGACTTCGGCCTCCCTGAAAAGCAAAAGGAGGCACAACTAGAGATTCGTAAACTTCTAAAAAAAGTAAAATTATTAGCAAGGTCTTTCAGCGATTGGTACGACCTATATTATTATGCGGATGAACAAGATAGACCGTCTCTAAAAAGAGCCTGTCTTTCTAAGTTGCGTCTTCTCGCTGTTGAAGCCGAAGACTATTATTTGCTCTATATAATACTGGGGAAAAGAAACAAGGCGGAAAAAGAGTCTTATCTAACAAAAATAAGGTCTTTCAACCCTGACCACAACTTTTGGATTTACACTTATAAGCCAAAATGGTGTGACAAAAATTACCTCGATGTTGCTGAAAAATGTCTCGCCGCTTGTTCGGCTGATTCAGAGGCCTGGTTAAAAATCTTTCGGGAATCCGGTAATGACGAACCAATTAGAAAAATTGCCCTACAAAAACTTTCCAAGTCTCAAAATACTGGAGACTATTGGTGCGGGATACACATTGTTTCTCGCAACTCGAAGGAATTAAGAAGTGTTTGTGAAAATAATCTTTTGGCGCTGAGCGCTCCCTGTTCCGAATGGAAAGATATCATGAATAAGTATAGCAGCACCGACAGATATGATCTTAGCAATATAATCTACAAAAAACTTGTTGAATCGGCTAAAACTTTTGACGACTGGCTCTATATACTTGAATCGCCCAAATCTCCTAATGCTAATACGGACAATAAAAAAGCGATTGTCCAATTAGGAGTTCTCGCTTCTTCGCTCAATGAATACATAAATGTTTGTCTTTTGTCTGAGACTGGCTCTTCAGAATATAAAACGGCACGTAACAACATCTCATTACTCCGTTTGGATTTTAAGGAATGGCTACATGTATACAACACGGCTTCTAACGACTCAAAAAATCGTTGTGATAGGTCGGGTGGCAATCCATTAGCCGAACTAGCTCTGGCAAAGATGGCTCCATAATAATTAGCAAAGTACTTTCAATTTTTGAAAAACAAAACAGCCCCACAAAGGCTGTTTTTTAATATTCTGCTATTTTTTTATTCTCTATTTAAACCATTATATATTTTACTTGTCTTCGTTTTTCTTAATGCTTTTAGAAACTGTGATTTTAATTGTCGATTAGCTATTAAAAATTTAGCCGGGCTTAATTTAAATAATATACCAACTAAATTACGCAAGAGTTCGTTCGTCCATAAACCGTAGTTATCAAAAATATAATTTTGTAATTTATTAGTTTCAATCGCGGTTATAACACAACGTTCAAAGCTATCCAAAGGAACCTCTACTAATTTTTCTCGGCGTTCAATACTTATTGCCTTGACTCCACATTTTCGCTCACAGACTCCGCAACCGATACAAATATCCTTATCGACCACAGCTTTTTTATCAATTATTTTAATTGCTTCAACTGGACACTTGGCGACACAGACACCGCAGGCAACACATTTTTCACTATCAACAAGAGCGAAAAAATTACTATTTATTTTTCGACGATAGCCAATTTTTTTGTAGGCTTGGATTGCTTCGCAGCAACAACCGCAACAATTGCACATCCAATTAACTTCGTTCTGAACATTATCTCCAATCTGAACTAAACCATAATCAACACATCTATCTAAAACGGCAAGCGCCTCTTCTTTGCTAATTTTTTTTGCTATCTGATGCTTAACTAGACTTTCGGCTGCCGTATTAAAAGTTAAGCAAACATCTTGCGGCGCCTGACAAGCCTTTCCAACGTGTTCCATTTTATGGCGGCAATAGCAGGTCCCAACCGTGATACAACTTGCAGAATTAATAATGTGGGTTGCTCTTTCATAATCAAGAACTTCGGACTGGTCTTTACTTTGAATTGTGTTTTCGTGAACCATCGTTCGCGCAATTGGTGTTTTTTGCATGAGTACTTTTTCCACGAAATCATCTTCTTCGTTAATGTAATTATAAAATAATTCTGATAAAACTTTACGATCGAAGCGACCGTCCGTCCTCATTAAAGCGAACTCAAAAAAACCGGCCATTGTTGGCGCTAAAACATAAGTTTGCGTGCCGTTATCATTCATGTCGAGCAGAAGTCCTTTGTCAGCTAGTTCGTAAAGGATTTTATTTGTTTCTTCTAGACTTAAGTTCCATCTAGCGGCGGCTTCGCTGGCCGCAAATGGTTTAACCGGTAAAAGCGAAACTTTTTCCGCCTCTTCTGTGGAGAATAATATTTCTAAAATTTTATAAAGCGACTCTGACTCTGGAGCGCCTTGCGCGTTCATGTCTAATCGTTTTTGAAGAGCTAAATAGCTCTTTGAAGTAATGTGTCCCATATATTAGATTTTATATATTTTAAGTATAACATATTATGAAATAATTTTATGGTGTATTTATTTAAAATAAAAAAGAGGCTTCTTTGTCAGCCCCTTTACTTAATTACTCCTCCCACCCTTCGGTTCCTCTTCTGTAGTTACAAGAGTAATACTCCCGAGAAAACGGTGGATTAAGTTGCTCAATTTTCCTGATAGCCAGCGCCTCATCAATAAACTTGCCTGCTTTCTCCTTAAGTATTTCTACTGGAATATCTTCATCCAGGGCCGCAAATCTTGCGTCTTCACTTAATTCAACTATAATTTCTACCGTGCGATCAATTCCACAACAACCCCCTTTATTCTTTTTCTTATTGTGAATGCCGATATCGATAGTAGTCGACTCAATGGCCATTTCTGAGTCTAATTCGGGCAAGATGTTTTCCAGAAAAAATTTCTTAATCCAGTCCTCGTAAAATCTTTTGTGCCCACACTTAATAATAACCTTCATTTTTTCTCCTTTCTAAAAAAGTTTACGTACCAATAGTGGCCGGCGGATTTACACTTCCCACCCAAAGAATTAAAGTAAGTATGCCAGAAATAGCGAGAATTGGCATCGTAATTGACGTGCTTTTAGGGAATCTCTCCGGCTGGACGCCAGACCAGAAGTAGGTAACAATTGCAAACAAAACGACAGCAGTAACAAAATAAACGATGAACACGTACATGATTAATCCTCCATTATTAGTGAAACAAATTGTTATTAATGATCAATGCTAAATTCTACAATGTTACTAACTATTTGTCAATAAGATTGCTCTCTATTTAGGGATAAAATAAAAAAAACCTTAATATTAGAGTTATTTTTATGTGGGTGGCCAATCGAAAAGCTTGGCAAACTTTTTTAATGAAATATTTTGTAAATTGATATAAAAAGCGCCCAAAAAGTTGGGCGCAAAAAAATAAATACTAAATAAATGTAAATACAAATCTGGAACCACTGGAATATTTAACCATAATTCCAATATTTTTAGCATCCAATTGTTTGCTTGCTAAAGTAAATACATATTCGTCTGTTGTGCTCATCCAAGTATTATAACTTATTGGACGCATACTTAAAGTTCCTGACACCCTACACAGGTTATTGATTCCCAATAAATCATGCGGACATTCGCCCAAACCCATTGTCTCTGCCCGCCCAATTATTTCTTTATAGACGAGTGAGCAACCCTCTAGGCCCAAGTCGGATAGCAACATACTAACAAATTTCACCTGACGTTCTTTGCTCAATTGGAAATTTCCAGAACTTATAACTTTTTGGGCTAATTCTGTAATTTTCAGCCGATTGTTTAATCCTTCTTTGATTTCTGCTTGGTTTTTCCCGCCCAAACTTAATTGGAACAAATCAATGCGGCCGCTATCGAGCGCGTCCTTAAAATTAGGATGCTTTTCAATAAAATCATCTTTCATCATTTCTTGAATATTTAGATTAAATAATTTGGTTAATTATTAAATCTACTAGAACTAACAGACTTAATAATTAACCTAATCATTTTTTTTCAATGGACTATATAACACTAAAATATAACATTATTACTATATTCTGTCAATTAGTTTATATTCCCTTTAGGATTAGGCCATTTTTAATAAAAAAATAGCCCTTTTTATTGGGATATTTTTACTTCACTTCTAGGGGGTGCCTAGAGGGAATCGGACCCTCGCTAACGGGACCACAACCCGCCGTTCTACCATTAAACCATAGGCACCATAAATTGTTTCTCAGAAACGTACGCCCGGGGGGAGTCGAACCCTCGTCTAGAGCTTAGAAGGCTCCCGTTCTATCCGCTGAACTACGGGCGCGATACGCATTTTGATTAATTCTTGTCTTATATTAATAGAATTATTCACTATTGTCAAACGCCAAAAAGTTTATTACGGCGCTTTTTCTATTATTCTCTCTGTCTTAAGGCCTCATACATTAAAACAGCCGCCGAAACTGATACATTTAGGGAATCTATTCCCTTTTCCATTGGAATCTTTACTAATTTATCCGCTCTTTTCAACCACTTATCACTTAAACCATTTGCTTCTGATCCAAGAACAATAGCTAGTGAGCTGTTCATTTTTTCCTTTGTATAAATATTTTTTCCGCTAGTCGCCGCCGCAAAACTACTAATCTTATTCTCTTTAAGCCAGGCACACGTCTCCTCGACCGAGGCAATAATTATTGGCACTTTAAAAATAAAGCCCTCGCTTGCCCGTATTACATTCGGATTATATATGTCTGTCTGGTTATCATTAATAATAATTGCGTCTACGCCAACAGCGTAGGCCGTTCTTAGAATAGCCCCCAAATTACCTGGTTTTTCAACAGCCTCAAGAATAATTATCAATGGCTTTTTTGAAATTTTAATTCCTTTTAGTTTGCTCGCTCCCATTTTTATTAAAGCAAAATAACCATCCGGATTTTCCTTATAGCATATTTTTTCGAACACCGCCTCGGATGTTTCCGTAATAAGTTCGCGATTCAGACCAAAAAAATCCTTTACCTCTTTTTTGACGAGCGCGGGACAATAAAATAACTCAACTATCTCATGCCCAGATAGTTTAGCTAATTCAATTTCTCTAACCCCATCTACTATTATTAGCCCCCTTTCTTTTCTTTCACTCGCTTTCTTTAATTTAACAATGTCTTTGATTTTTTGGTTGTTGATGCTATTAATTAGATTCATAGAATTATATTTAAAAACAGATTATTCTTATTATAAAACAAATCCAAACAAAGGTATAATATCCAACAATTAGCATAATTCTAAAAAGAATTAATTTCTGCTATAATGGGGGTATCTTAATAATATTTTATGCCAATTCCACAACTAAAATCACGCAATCAGGGTCCTTGGAAAGAGGGGCCTAGCCGCGATAATTCACGCCGAAAGGTCAAAAAAAGCTTAAAAAAAAGGCTGTTTTTATATGCCCTGCTTCTTTTTGCTGCGTTTGCGCTAATCTCTGTGATAGCCATTGCCTGGCTTTCGCGTGATCTTCCGAATCCAAATCAATTAATAAACCGCGAGGTTGCCCAGAGTACAAAAATTTACGACCGCTCCGGCGAAAATATTCTCTATGAAATTAGCGGTGAGCAAAGACGCACCCTTGTCCCCTTAAGCGCCATCCCTGATCATGTTAAACAGGCAACAATTTCGATTGAAGATAAAAACTTTTATAAGCACGGCGGCTTTAGTGTTTGGGCCATGATTAGAACGGTGATTACCAACGTGGTTTATAATCGCAGTGCTGGTGGATCCACCTTGACTCAGCAATTTATTAAAAATGCAGTTTTATCAAATGAAAAAACTGTTACCAGAAAAATAAAAGAATTAATTCTTGCTTATCAATTAGAAAAGAAATTCTCTAAGGATGATATTTTACAGATGTACTTGAACGAGATTCCTTACGGCTCGAATGCTTATGGTGTTGAGGCTGCCAGTCAAAAGTATTTTGGTAAAGGTGTTGCCGATTTAAGCTTAGCCGAGTCTGCTGTTTTAGCGGCCCTTCCCCAATCCCCTAGCCGCTATTCGCCATATGGTGCCAATAAAGATTTACTACTTGGTCGTAAAGATTATATTTTAGATTTAATGGTTGAACAGGGTTATATTTCTAGCGCTGAAAGAGATGAGGCAAAAAAACAGGAGATTGTTTTTAAAGGACGTGATAATAATATTACCGCCCCTCATTTCGTCATGTATATCAAAGATATTTTGGCCGAAAAATACGGTGAGAAAATGGTTGAACAAGAAGGTTTAAAAATATATACCACGCTCGATTTATATAAACAAAAAATAGCCGAAGAAACTATTACTGAAAAAACCAAAGACTATTCTGAAAAATATGGAGCAAATAATGCCGCCCTTGTCTCGATTGATCCGAAGACCGGACAGATTTTAGCCATGGTTGGTTCGCGTGATTATTTTGATGACTCTATCGACGGGCAAGTTAACGTTGCCACGCGACCGCGCCAACCAGGTTCCTCAATGAAGCCAATTGTTTATGCCGCCTTATTTGAAAAAGGATACACGCCAGACACAATCCTTTATGACGTTGTTACGAATTTTTCCACCAACTCCGCCGAACCATATATTCCTCATAATTATAACGGCGCTGAGTATGGTCCAGTAAAAATTAGACAAGCACTCGCCGGATCTTTAAATATTCCAGCTGTTAAGGCGATATATTTAGCTGGCATTAATAGCGTTATTGATTTAGCTGAAAGTCTGGGTTACACAACGCTGTACCCTAGAAGTCGCTTTGGTCTATCTCTTGTTTTGGGTGGTGGCGAAGTAAAACTTTTGGAACACACTAATGCTTATAGCGCATTTGCGCGCGATGGCCAAATGAGTCCAATTGTTAGTATTTTAAAAATTGAAGATAAAAATGGAAAAGTTATCGAAGAATATCAGCCGAGCGAAAAAAAGGTTTTAGATTCGCAGGTGGCACGAATGATAAATAGCATTCTTAGTGATAATGCCGCCAGAACCTTTATTTTTGGCGCAAAAAATTATTTAACTCTTGGCGATAGACCGGTGGCCGCAAAAACTGGAACCACTAATGATTTCCATGATGCTTGGGCTATGGGCTACACACCATCTCTTGTCACTGGTGTCTGGGTGGGAAATAGTGATAACAAGGCGATGAAGGGTAAGGCTGACGGTAGTGTTTTGGCTGCTCCGATTTGGCACGACTATATGTTAAAAGTTTTAGGTGATACGCCGAGTGAAAACTTCAAGGCACCCGACGACTACAAGACCGGCAAAGCGATTCTAGACGGCCAAATTCCGTCGCAAGCAGTACAAGTTGATAAAAGCTCTGGCTCACTCGCCACAAGCTCAACGCCGCCCGAATTAATTGAAGAGCGCAACGCCCTTGTTAATCACAATATTTTATTTTATGTAGATAAGGACAACCCTCGCGGCGATATTCCAAAAAATCCAGCAAACGATCCTCAATTTACTCTCTGGGAAGACGCTGTCCAGAACTGGGCCACCAAAAATTCAAGCTCTTCCTCTATTGTTCTTCCAACAGATTATGATACAAACCATAAACCAGAAAATAAGCCAACACTTAGTATTTCTACGCCCGTAAAAAATCAAACAATTAGTAGCCCGAGTCTAGATATTAATATCAGCGCCTCGGCTCCGCGCGGAATTAGTCGGGTCGATTATTTTATCAATGATAATCTTTGGCAAACAAAGTGGGGTGAGCCGAGCGCATTTTCTGCCCCAATGAACTTCCTGAGCAATGGCTATCAAACTCTAAAAATTAAGGCGTGTGATGATGTTCAAAATTGCAGCGAGGAATCAATTAATTTTAATCTATTAATTAATAATAATCCGGTAGGTGCTGGAAAAAATTCTCTCTCCCTAATATCTCCAAACTCTAATCTTGCTTTAAATACTATAGACTTTCCTCTTTCTCTAGCCTTCCAAATAAGCCACCCCGAGCGCGCTGCGCAAATAAACTTACTGTTCCGAGATAAGGATGGAAAAATTAGCACACCAAAAACCGTTAATGGCCCTCTTGGTGCTAGTATAACCTTAAGTTGGGACACTCCGCCGCCAAGCGGTACATATTCCCTTTTTGGTGAACTTCGCGACTGGAGTGGGGAAATAATAAAGAGCTCCGAGATTAAAGCAACAGTAAACTAAAACATGAATAGAAAACCACCGTCTCTGGTGGTTTTTTATTTCTATCTTAATTCAACTTTCTTTTTATTGTCTGATCGGCATTACTATATATAAATACTTTTCATCTTTCTCCGGCTTCAAAACACACGGCGTAGCATTATTAAGTACGCCCAAGCGAACCATTTCTCCTTCTATATTGTTTAGACCATCTAATAAATAGCGATAATTTATTGTGACCTCATTGTCTCCGCCCTTAACATCTGCTTCAAGCTCAATTTGGCTTTCTCCACTTGTTCCTGAAAACGCCGATACAACAATCTTCTCTTTAAAGAAGAGCAGGGTGATGTCGTTAATTCCAGTTTTTGAAAAGAGGGCTGCGGCCTTAACAGCTCTTGTAAGCTCCGTTCGCTCCACCAATACATCAGTCTGGCTTTTAGTGGGAATTATTTGTTTGTAGTCAGGGTAGTGTCCGTTTATTAATCTTGATATTAGTTCTACTGAGTCTACGGTAAACAAAATTTGGTTTTCTGCGAGATAAAATTTTACCTCCTGGTCTTCACCGAGCTCAGTTCCTTCTAAATTGCTAAGCACTCTTAATAATTCTTGAACTGTTTTCGCCGGAACAATAATTTTCTGCTCTCCTTCGATCCCGCTCGCGGAAACCGCGAGCTCTCTCTCTGCTAAGCGGTAACTATCTGTTGAGGCAAGACTCAATTCATTTTTATTAAAGGAAAAGAGAACTCCAGTAAGCTCAATTCTATTTTCACTACTTGAAACAGCAAACACGACGCTATTAAGAGCCTTCTTTAATTCCCCACTCTTACAGGCGTAGTAGCCAGTTCTTGGTATTGTTGGAATTAATGGGAAGTCTTTTGCCGACTCTCCTTTAATTTTTGTTTTATAACTTCCACACTCAATCTTAAGTTCATTGTCTTTCACTTCAACCTTTACCTTTTCTCCACCACTTAATAAATTAACATATTCCCCGATCAACTTCGAGTCGACCGTAAACGAACCTTCTGATTCAATCTTCCCTCTAACCTGATGGGTGATTCCAATTTCTAGATTTGTACTTACAAATTCAATATTCCCATTCTCAGCCTTTATTAAAATATTATTTAATATCGGGAGATTAATGTTCTTTGTGGTTACATGTCCAGTTATACTTAAGCCTCTTTTTAGATTCTCTTGCAGGCTAATAAATTGCATATGTTTAATTGCTTGTATTATATATTAATTTATATATAAATAAATAATAACAATAATAAGGGACGGGATAACTTTATAAATTTGGCATTTAATGGTTTTTTATTGGCAAATGATTTGATTTTCTTGTTGAAAGCTCGGTATATATTTAGGGTAAAGCTTTTTGTACTTTGTGGGTAAGTAGGTAAAATAATTTTTTATCAACATTCTACAACACTCAATCCACGGAGTCCAAACAAGTTACTAACAGCTTAATCCACAGAACGGAGAAAAAAACTGTTAATAAGTGTGTCCAAAGAGTTGACGAATAGACTCAATTTCTTGTTTTATTTTCTCATTGCCCTTTTCCTTAACCTCTTGATAGATTTTATTATAGGCGTGCATAGCGGTTGTGTGATCGCGACCACCCAACTCATTTCCAATAGTTGGATAGGAGGTGTTGAGTTCTTCACGAATTAAGAAAATGGAAATTTGGCGTGGCCAGACCAACTCTTTCTTGCGACCACTACTAATAATATCTTTATAGCTAATGTTATAAAACTTGGCGACGGCTTCGATAATCTCCTTTGGTGTAAGAGACTTTGTCTGAATATTAGAAATATAGTCCCCTAAAACCTCCTTAACTGTCTTAATTGAGGGGGTTAGGCCTTTAAATTGATGTGAGGCGATTACTTTAGTAAGGGCGCCCTCAAGTTCACGAATATTGTTTTGAACGTGCTCGGCAATATATAAAAGCATTTCACGATCCAATATTCCACCTTTTTCAAGAGATTTTTTCTCTAAAATTGCGATTTTAGTCTCGATGTCTGGTTTTCCAACGTCCGCAACCATGCCGGCCTCAAAGCGGGAAACCAAGCGCTTCTCGATGGCGGGAATAGACTTTGGCGCGCGGTCTGACGTTAAGACAATTTGTTTATCGTTTTGTAGTAGTTCGTTGAAAGTATGAAAAAATTCTTCCTGTGTTCCATCTTTGCCACCCATGAATTGGACATCGTCGACCAAGAGAAGGTCAACGTTGCGGTAAAGATTTTTAAATTCTTTTGCTTTGCCCGTTGTAACCGCTTGAATATAATTGTTGGTAAATTTTTCACTGGTTGTATAAAGAATTTTGTCTGTTTTTTTTGCGACCTCGTTGCCGATAGCTTGGAGTAAATGGGTTTTACCAAGACCAACTCCTCCATATATAAAGAGGGGGTTGTATGATTTTCCTAAATTGTTAACAACGGCGAGACAGGCGGCGTGTGCTAACTCATTACCTTTGCCAACAATAAAATTTTCAAAAACATAGCGGGTGTTCAGGCCATGGCGTCCAACATTATTCCCATTCCCATTCCCACTAATTGGGTTTGAATGAACTCCGGAACCACTGGCCGCAGGAGTTGATGGTGGAAAATTATTAGAGCTTTTATTTTCATTATTTTCAGTTTCGGTTTTTATTTCTGGGCTATTGATTTGAAAAGTTGTGTTATTTCCCCGGCGTAGCTCAATTTTATAAATAATCTCTTTAATAGATTGTTTGGTTACATTCTCAAGCGCACTAAGAGTATTTTTGTGATATTTCTCTTCAAGCCATTTTTTTACAAAAGCGTTGGGTACGCAAATAACAACCCGCTCGTTTTCGAAAGAAGAAATAAAAGTATCTTTAAACCAAGTAATAAAATTAGCTCGGGATAAACTTACCTCAATCTCCCCTAATACGGCCTGCCAGACTTGTTCGTTAGTCATAAGTAGTGTGGGATTAGGAACTATTAAAACAATTAATATTTCAGTTTTTTTATAGTAATATAATTATATTCGAAACAGACAGTAATAACAAGATAAAGCCCTGTTATAAATATGTTAACAAAAGGGGGATAAGTTGAAATTAGGGCTTTCTGCCCCGATTGACTTTAGTAAATAAAGATGTTATCTTATAGAAACGAATATCAATTATTTAAAGTTATATCTTACTTATGCCGAAGAGAACCTACCAACCGAATAAACGTCGGGCTAGCAAAAAGCACGGTTTCTTAAAGAGAATGCAGACTGAAGATGGTCGAGTGGTCCTAAAGAGACGCCGCGACAAAGGTCGTAAAAAACTCAGCAAATAGAAATAAACGGCTTCCATGTTAGAGAAAAAAAATCGAATATGCTTAGACAAAGAGTTTGACCGCGTTTTTAAAACCGGCCAATCTTTTTATGGTAAGGTATTGGGCCTAAAAGCTGCTACAAATGATCAGAAATATAGCCGCTTTGGGCTTATGGTTAGTCTAAAAGTCAGTAAAAAGGCGGTAATCAGAAATAAAATAAAAAGACAGCTTCGGGCGATTATTGAAAAAGAGCTCCCCCTCCTTAAAGAAGGAAAAGATGTGGTAATTATTGTTTTTCCTTTAATATTAGAGAAAAATTTCAGTGAAATACGAGAATTCCTCAAAATGGCCATGACTCGTTTAAAACTATATAAATAGGCTAAAATTAGGTAAATATGATTAAATATCTTTATTTTTTGCCGCGCCGACTGCTAGTTGGATTTATTAAGATTTACCAGAAAACCATCTCTTTCGACCACGGATTTTTAAAAATCTTCTATCCGCACGGATTTTGTCGCTTTACGCCAAGTTGCTCGGAATACGGAGCCCAGGCTATTAATAAATACGGTGTTATTCGCGGCGGAATCATGGCCTCGTGGCGCGTTTTGCGCTGTAACCCCTGGAATAAAGGTGGGCATGACCCACTAAAATAATATATAAATAATTTTTTAATATGACACAAATATTTACAACAATTTTTTATCAACCAATTTTAAATTTATTGGTTTTATTATACAATACCGTTTCTTTTCAGGATCTCGGTATCGCTATTATTTTATTAACTGTGTTAATAAAATTAATTCTTTGGCCGCTTGGGCAACAATCTATTAAGTCGCAAAAATCTCTTCAAGACCTGCAACCAAAAATTGAGGAGTTGAAAAAGAAATATGCCGACAATAAAGTAGAATTAAGTAAGGCGACAATGGATCTTTATAAAGAAAATAAAGTAAACCCCTTCTCTTCTTGTTTGCCGCTCCTAATACAATTGCCTTTTTTGTTTGCAGTCTATAGAGTTTTTCGTGATGGACTTAATAATAAGTTAGACCTAGTATATTCTTTTATTCCAAAACCAGAAGTAATTAATGGTTTATCATTTGGATTTCTAGATTTAAATAAGCCGAATATTTATCTCGCGGTTTTAGCTGGTCTTGCTCAATTTTTACAAGCCAAGATGATGATGACTAAACAGCCAGCGATTAAAACAGAAGGCTCTAAAGATGAAAGCATGACCGCGATCATGAATAAACAAATGCTTTATTTCATGCCAGCGATAACTATTTTCATCGGTATTTCTTTGCCGGGTGGTCTGACGCTCTATTGGTTTGTAATAACTGCCCTAACTGCACTCCAGCAATTATATGTATTTAGGAAAAAGACAAATAAAGATAAAGATAATTCAAAGACACCAATTGAAGGAGAAATAATTAAGTAAAATAACCGAGCATATAAAAACACCCCAAAGTGGGGTGTTTTTTGTTATAGCTAAATATAATTAATTAGGAGTGCTGGTGCTCGAGACTGGGCTTGAGCTTGCTTTGACTGGAACCGTAGTAGAGGCGTTAGTAATCGGGGTACTGGTGCTTGAGAGGCTTTTGCCCACTAAACAAACTTCTTGCCAAGGGACATAATGAGAGCTGAATCGTGTTTCCTGAACAGGCGTTGTTGTTGCACCTTCGGGATAGACTACTTTATAGTCGAAATAAGCATCGGCGCCGTTATGGGCATGCTCGGTACATTTTTTCTCACCAGCCGGAAGATCGCTAGTTTCAATAATTTTAGTGGCTGCTGGTTTTACAATATTATATATAGTAGGCGCTGTGGTTGTTGCAATGCGACCATCCTTGGTTCCCCAGAAATCAAAATACGCAATATTTTTTACTATTCGCGATTGAATTAAAATATAATTGCCCGTATCGTTAATAAAGCGGACGTCTGGTTTTGGTAAATAAACGGCGGCGTCTGTCCCGGCTGGCTCATAGTAAACGACGCGATATGAATGGTTGTGGCGTTCAGTAATAGGAAGTCCTGAGGCCAGGGCGGCCCGGAAAAGAGTTGTCGCAATTTGGCACAAGCCGCCGCCAAACTCGGGAAGAGTTTTATTTCCTTTAATTACTAATTCTGGGAAATAGCCTGACGCCTCACTAACATCGCCTAGGGCCTTAACGAGCGAGAATTCTTCTCCTGGCGCGAGTAGAATGCCATGAACAGAATTGGCGCCAACTTGGATATTTTTACGGCGGTTGACCGGTGAACCCGTGAAATCTGATTGGCCGGTGCCAATTAATTCTTTAACATTTAAGGATTGATCGGGACCAAGAGTATCAACCGCTGAAGATTTAATTAATATAGAAATTGTTTTCTGACCTTTAATAAATTCTTCAACAATTTTAGAGGCTGTTAATTCAAGATCAACTTGGCGACCGTCAGTTCCGGTTTGCCAATTATTAACTTTACCATTTTTCATCTCGAAGCGCGGCCTAACAGCTTCAATGTCAATCTCCGGCGAAACATTTAATAACAAATACTGCTTAATTTTTTCTTGGTCAAGAGATAAGCTTAGTTTCCCTTGGTTTTGAGCAACGCTTAACCAGGTTAAAAGGCGATCTGGCTTAATATTCCAGGTTTTAGTTGTGGATGTTCCGTCTCCAGGTTCAGAAAAGATTAACTCAAGACCGCCCTGTTTAATAATCGACTGGGCTTCAGCAGAAAGAATCTCAAGATCAGATTGTTTTACGTCCGAATATTTTGAATGAGTTTTAATGATAATAGGAGAATCGCTTAAAATATCCAAATTACTTTTAATTTCAGAAAAAATTAAATCATAATTAATTTCTTTGCCCGGTCTGTCTGGGCTTGCTTGGAGCTCTCCTGTTTTAGATGAAACAGTGAAGGAGGAGTTTGTTGGCGGGATATTTAATTCTTTAAAAGATTCGCTCAAGAGATTTTTTATTTTAGTTTCGTCTAGGGTATAAATAGGCTTTATAAGCTTTTTGTCTGCCCCCTGTAATTTAAATAGCAGATAATTAACAAAGGTCTTTTTTTCGCCGACATTTTTAGCACGATTAAGAGTTTGGTCGATATCAAAAATTAAGGCCGGAAATGAGAGGTCGGCATCAAAAGAGGAGATATTAGTATCAATGCTGACATTTTTATTTTCATATTGAAAAACAAGGCCGGTGTTGATTATTTTCTCAGTTCTCTCATTAATTAAGGCTTGAGCCTCGACTGAACTTTTATTAGATAAATTAATATCACCGATTTTTACACCCGGATATATATGATCACTGTAATTGTTTTTCCAGCGCAAATAACTAAATGTCGTTCCAGCGAGCAACAAAAAAACCACCAACAGAAGAAGTGATTTTATAAGCCATTTTTTTGTTTTCATATTCTTGGGGCCGCTCTAGTCCTTTTCTTTGACTTCGATCTGGCCGGAGTTGCTTTTGTATAAAGTTATTGTAAGAACGCCGCTTTCGAGCTCGGCTTCGACGCGGTGACTGTCAACTTCAGCAGGAAGAATAATGGAGCGCGAGAAAGAGCCCCAATAACATTCGCGGAAGAGATAATCTTCTTCTCGGACATCTTCTTTGACCGAACGACTCCCCTTGATAGTAAGAAGGTCGTGATGGAGAGATATTTTTAAATCTTCCGGCTTAACGCCGGCGATTGTTGATTTTATGATAATTTGTTTAGAGGTTTGAAAAACATCAATTGCTAATTGGCCGTCTGTTTCATTATCTTCTTCGAACCATTGTGCGATGGAGGGCTCGGTATCTTCTTGAATTAATGGCGATTTAGTGTTTTGTTTATTGAAAAGCATATTATTTTATTCTTTACTCTAATTTACCAATTTTTGGAAGAAATGTAAATGCCAAAATTAAAAAAATCTTCATTATTATTGAAGATTTTTTTAGTTGTGGGCCCGACAGGACTCGAACCTGTGACCTCTACGATGTCAACGTAGCGCTCTAACCAACTGAGCTACGAGCCCTAAATATTTTCTGTGGGCATAGATGGACTTGAACCATCGACCCCCGCTTTATAAGAGCGGTGCTCTAACCAACTGAGCTATATGCCCATTATAATGGCCGTTATAAAAGATTGCAAGAGAGGCACAATAATGGATTTGCTTTTATTTTATACCACTAAGCGCTTATTTTTTCAAGTTTATTTTTTAGCTCGAGAATTAAGTCTGTGCTGCTGGTGTTTAGGTCATTCTTAATAATAGCAGAGGCGATTTTGATTGAACCTTGCGGCGAATAATCTTTTAAAATTTCTAAGGCATTTATATTCTTAAGAGAGTAAAGAATTATTTTTGTCTCATTTGCCTCAAGCTCACAAAAAATTGCTACGAGTTTCGCGCTCGGAACATTCATGATTAATTCATCAATAATGTCATTTAGGCTTTCAGTGGATGAATTAGTATCTTTAAAATCCTGAAGTTTTAATTGAGACCAAATTAATTCCTCGCCTTTTTCTGCGCGGAGATTATTAAGAACTCGTCCCCAAAGTTTTAGAGTGCTTAAATCTCGAGAGCGGTACAGGTGAGTAACTATGTCTTCGCGATTAGCACCAATTGAAAGTAATTGTGAAGTGGTAAGTAATGTTCGTGGCGTAAGATTTTGCGTTTTGAAATTCTTTGTTTTTTGAATAATACCGGCGAGGAGACAAGTGGCAATTTCTTCGCTTATTAATTCAGGTTTATAATTTTTTAAAAGATAAAATAGAATTTCGGAAATTGATACGGCATTTAAATCGATAAAATTTATTTGTCCGAAAGACTCATTGCTGGCGCGGTGATCAATATTAATAATCGTAGTTTTGTAAAAAAATTCGACGTTTTGGTCATATAGTTTCCCTAGTGATTCTAAGTCGCTGGCGCCGACGGTAATAATTAAATCATGTTTAAATTCACCGGCCTTAGCACTAACGTCCTCTGGTTTAAACCAACCCTCAGATGGAGAGATTATAAAGTTAAGTGTATTGTTTTCAACAAGATATTTAATTTGGTTAACCTTGGCCTGACTAATATCAACGGAAACGATAAATTGGCGCAAGTTATTTAAATTTGCAGAAATTTGGCTATAAGCTGGCAGAAAGGAATAAAGATGTTTTGTGTCTTCTAAGCCCTGACTAACAACCGTTACCTCATATCCTTGTTTTTTTAGGAATAAAAAAAGAGCCAGTGCCGAAGCAACTGAGTCCCCCTCCCGATCCGCGGGAAAAACAATCAATATATTTTTTGATATTTCAATTTGTTTGAAAATTTGTTGCTCTAAATTCAGCATTTTTTTATCATTAAAAAGCGATTCGACTCCTTCAAGTCGACTTTATAATATATAATTAATAAATGCTAAAGTCAAGGATAAATTAGTTGACTTAAGGCTGTTTTTTTGGTAATTTTAAGTTATGAAACGAGAACTCGATAAAGCCTATAATCCGGGCGAAAATGAGGATAAAATCTATAAAAAGTGGGAAGAATCCGGGTATTTTAACCCGGATAATTTAGTATTAGACCCTGATGCGAAAAGCTATACTATTGTTCTTCCGCCACCTAATATTACCGATAAATTGCATATGGGCCATGCGGCGACAGTTGCAATTGAAGATCTTCTTATTCGCTATCATCGCCTCCTCGGGGAGCGTGCTTTATGGATTCCTGGAACTGACCATGCGGCGATAGCCACACAAAATGTCGTTGAAAAAAGGTTATTGAAAGAAAAAGGTAAAACGCGTCAAGATTTAGGCAAAGAAAAATTTTTAGAGGAGGTTTGGGCGTTCTTAAAAATTACCCAATCGACAATTCTTCATCAAGTTAAGAAGATGGGAGCCTCTTTAGACTGGTCGCGCCTCTCTTTTACGCTTGACGACGAGCGTCAATTAGCGGTTCGAACAATGTTTTCCGAAATGTATAAGGAGGGTGTAATTTATCGTGGCGATAGAATTGTAAATTGGTGTCCGCGTTGTCACTCAACCTTGGCCGATGACGAAGTCGAATATAAAGAACAACTCGCAAAGATATATACTTTTAAATATGATAAGAATTTTCCGCTTTCTATCTCAACTACGCGCCCGGAAACAAAACTGGGTGATACCGCTGTGGCAGTAAACCCAAAAGACGAAAGATATAAAAAATATATTGGGCAAGAATTCAAGGTAGTTTTTTGCGGCCAAGCACTAAATATTAAAATTATTGCCGATAGAAATGTTGAATCTGACTTTGGAACAGGCGCCCTTGGTGTTACACCGGCGCACTCAATGGTTGACTGGCAGATGGCGCAGGCCAATAATCTTCCGTTGATAAAAGTTATTAACGAAGAGGGCCAGATTCATCCTGGATTTGGAAAATTTTCCGGGCTAAGCGCCTTAGCGGCCCGCGAAGCAATCGTTAACGAGCTTCGAGAGCGTGGTTTATTAGAGAAAGAAGAAGATCTCACAAATAATTTATCTATCTGCTATCGATGCGGCACCGCTATTGAACCCTTAAGCTCAAAACAATGGTTTATTTCGGTTGATAAAAAAATTGAGAGATTAGGAAATAAATCTTTAAAGGAAAAATCAATTGAAGCGGCGCAAAGTGAAGAAATCAAATTTATTCCGGAAAGATTTAATAAAAGATATCTTGATTGGATGAATAATCTTCACGATTGGTGTATTTCTCGGCAGATTTGGTTTGGTCACCAGATTCCGGTTTGGTATAAGGGAGAAGATATTTATACTGGCCTTGAGGCGCCAAGTGGCGAGGGCTGGATTCAAGACCAAGACACACTTGATACCTGGTTTTCGTCTGGTATGTGGACGTTTTCGACTCTCGGTTGGCCGACAAACTATAATGATGCCAAAAAAAGTGGCGATTTAGCCAAGTTTCACCCGACGCAGGTTCTTGAAACCGGATATGAATTAATTACTTTATGGATATCGAGAATGATAATGATGTCATTCTTCGCGCTCGATGAAATTCCTTTTTCTAAAGTTTATCTTCACGGAATGATATTAGATAAGGATGGTAAAAAAATGTCGAAGTCGAAAGGAAATGGTATTGATCCTTTAGATATTATTGAAAAATATGGCACCGACGCGACCCGCCTTGCTCTGCTCATGGGAACAACCCCTGGTAATGATTCACGTTTTAGCGAAGATAAGGTTGAAGCAAAGCGTAATTTTATTAATAAGCTCTGGAATATTTCGAGATTTATTTTAACTAGTTGCGATGAAAAGTTTTATGCAGCGGCAAGTGAAAAAGCGCCACAAGAAAAAAGTATAGCTGATACTTGGATTTTGGGAGAAATGTCTAAACTAATAAAAAACACGACGGAAAGATTTAATAGCTTCGAATTTTCTTTGGCTGCGGAAGAGCTAAATGATTTTACTTGGAATAAATTGGCCGATTGGTATTTAGAGATTGCTAAAGTTGAAAAAGACAAGGAAGAAATTTTAATATATTTATTGAAAAACTTATTAATTCTCTGGCACCCGTTTATTCCGTTCGTAACTGAAGCTATTTGGGAGAGCTTTAATGACAATGTTTTAATGGTGGCCAAGTGGCCAGGCGCCGAAGAGAAAGAAGTCTTTCTAAATAATGACATAAATCTAATTCAAGATATTATTGTCGCAATTCGTAATGCCCGCAGTGAGAATAAAATTGAACCGTCAAAAAAAATTGACGCAATTATTTATGCCGGCAAATCGACTCCCCTTATTTTAAGACAGGCGGAAATAATTAAGAGTTTAAAAACCGGCATTGCTAGCCTTGAAGTTTATGAGAAGGGAGAAAAAATAGATTCAGCTATTATGTTACCCCTGGGGGAGATTGAAATATATTTACTCGGCGCAATTGATGGTGAAAAAGAAAAAACACGCTTGATAAAAGAGAAGGCTAATCTAGAAAAATTAATTTCACTCCAGGCGCAGAAATTAAATAACGCCGATTTCGTTTCCCGCGCTCCGGAAAAAATAGTTACAGCCGAAAAAGAAAAATTAAATTCCTATGAACAGGAATTATCAAAAATAGTTAATATAATATCTAGCCTATGACCCTAAAAAACTATTTATTCGTTATGTCGGCGTTGACCGCCATTTGTTGGGGTATTTTTATCTTTGTTGTTGGGCTGGTTGATCCGACGGCAACTAATTGGTTCGGATATGGTTTGTTCTATCTTTCTCTGTTCCTTGCGCTTAGCGGGACAACGGCTCTAATAGGTTTTATTTTTCGTTTTGTCGCTCTAAAAAAAGAATTGGCCTTTAATTTGGTTAAGGTTGCTTTTCGCCAATCATTCCTATTCTCCTTATTTATTGTCCTTCTCCTAATATTAAAATCACAGCAGCTTTTTAATTGGATAAATCTCCTATTGCTAGTTATAATTTTTGCAATTTTAGAATTATTTTTAATAAGTTATAAGAAGAGTCGTTAAATCATTAATGTATGAAAACTCAAATAGAAAAAATACGGGAAGAATTCCTCAAGCAGTTAGCACTCATTAAAGACAATGAGGAGCTTCGTGAATTAGAATTAAAATATTTATCTCGTAAAGGAGAGTTTAGTGAAATCATGCATGGTCTAAAGGATGTCAGCATTGAACTTCGCAAGGAACTCGGTGAACTTGCCAATACTGTGAAGGGAGAAATGCAGACTAAATTCGAAGAAGTACGTCATAGTCTTGAAAGCTTTGCCAAAAAAAGTGACTTCATTGATGTTACTTTGCCGGGCGAAAAAATAGAAAATGGTCACATTCATCCCGTAACTTTAGTGCAAAATGAATTGGAAGACCTTTTTACTTCACTTGGCTTTATGATTGGCGACGGTCCAGAACTTGAGAGTGACTATTATAATTTTACCGCTTTAAATGTGCCGCCCCTTCATCCGGCACGTGATATGCAGGATACTTTTTATATTGAGTCGAAAAATAAAGAAGATCAATATGATTTAGTTATGCGCACGCAAACATCCCCTGTGCAAATTCGTTTGATGCAAAAATACGGGGCGCCGCTTAAGGCAATTATTCCTGGGCGTTGTTTCCGTAATGAGGCGACAGACTCGCGTCATGAACACACATTTTATCAAGTTGAAGGGATTATGGTTGGAAAAGATATTAATTTTGCAAATTTAAAAAGCTTATTAGAAATTGTTGGTAAAAAATTATTTGGTGCAAATACAGAATTACGTATGCGCCCTAAGTTTTTCCCTTTTGTTGAGCCAGGTAATAACGGCGAATACACCTGCTTTCTTTGCCAAGGAAAAGGCTGTCGTGTTTGTAAATATACCGGCTGGCTCGAAATAGTTGGCGCTGGATTAATCCATCCTGATGTTTTACGCGCCGGCGGAGTTGATCCGGAAATATATTCCGGCCTCGCTTTTGGTTTCGGTCTTAATCGCTTAGCGATGCTTAAATATAATATTAATGATGTCCGCTTGTTTAATAGTGGTGATATTAAATTTTTAGAGCAATTTTAAATATATGTATATATCTCTTAATTGGTTAAAGGATTTCGTTAAGATACCAGCAAAAATTGACGCCGCTAGTATTGCCCGTGAATTAACTAGTCATACGGTTGAAGTTGAAGGGCTTATTAACCAGGCTGAGCAGTTTAATAAAGTTGTCGTTGGAAAAGTATTAGAAGTAAAAAAACATCCGAACGCAGACCGTCTGCGCTTAGCGCTTGTTGATATTAAAAAAACAAAATTAAATATAGTTTGCGGCGCGCCTAATCTAGCCGAAGGCCAATTAGTGCCAGTGGCTTTGGTTGGGGCTGTTTTACCAGGGGGACTAGAGATCAAGGAGTCGGAGATTAGAGGAGAAAAATCAAGCGGCATGATCTGTGCTGAAGATGAACTAGGTTTAGGCAAGGGACACGATGGCATTATTGTTTTGGCTAGTGACGCAAAAATAGGCGAAGCGTTTGCAAAATATCTAAAAGCAAATGACACTGTTCTAGAAGTAGACAATAAATCTTTGTCTAACCGTCCAGACTTGCTTAATCATTACGGTATTGCGCGTGAAATTGGCGTAATCTTCGATTTAGTAGTTAAGCCGTATGATAAATTTCTAAATAAAAAATTTGAATTTTTAAGCACTAAGGAAAATAAACTAGAAGTTAAAGTTGAAGATAAAGAAGCTTGTCCACGCTATATGGCTATCCGGGTTGAAAATCTTGAAGTTAAAGAATCTCCGGCCTGGTTAAAAGAAAAATTAATTGCGGTTAATCAAAAGCCGATTAATAATATTGTTGATTTAACTAATTATGTAATGTTGGAATGCGGTCAACCTCTCCATTCTTTTAATGCCGGTGACATCGAAAAAATAGTTGTGCGTCGCGCGAAAAAAAATGAAGTGTTTGAAACTCTTGACGAAAAAGAGAGAAATTTAAATGAAGAGGATTTACTTATTACTGATGGTAAGAAGGCAATTGCCTTAGCAGGAATAATGGGCGGAAAAGAAAGTGGTATCGTGGCAGAAACAAAAAATATAATTTTAGAATCGGCGAATTTTAAAGCGGCTTTCGTTAGAAAAACCTCACAAAGACTCGGGCTGCGCACCGAAGCGTCCACTCGCTATGAAAAAGCGCTTGATGCTAATTTAACTGAAACAGCTTTATTTAGATTCCTTACTCTTTTACATGAGATGTGTCCGGATATGAAAATTGCGAGCGCATTAATTGATGTCAGACAGGTAGCCGTTGAGATTGAAGCAATCGAGCTTGATTTAGCCTGGCTAACTAAAAAAATTGGCCTTGAAATACCAAAAGAAAAAATCATTAAAACTCTTAGCCAACTTGGGTTTAAACTTAGTGGCGAGGACACAGAAACTCTTGTTGTTGGAATTCCTTCTTGGCGAGCAACTAAAGATATTTCTTCTAAAGAAGATTTAGCGGAAGAAGTATTACGAATTTATGGTTATGACAACATTCCTTCGCAGTTACCTTATGAGACTTTGCGCTTACCAGAGATTAACGAAGAGAGACAAGTTGAAAGGAAGATAAAAAATATTTTAGCGCTTAAGCATGATTTAAGTGAAGTATATAATTATTCTTTTGTTGGCGAAGACCAACTAAAAAAATTGAATATTGATTTCTTTAATTATCTAAAATTAGCGAACCCTCTATCAGACATCCAAACCATTCTTCGTCAGTCACTTGTGCCGAACTTAATTAATAATATTAAGACTAATCAATTTAAAGCTGACTCTCTGGCCTTCTTTGAAATAGGCGGCGTATTTTTTAACGCCCCGGGCTCACTAAAAAAAGAAGCGACAGGCGATAGCACAATCCCTTATCAGGAAAAACACCTCGGAATTATTTTAGCCGGAGAGGAAACGGATTTATTTGGACGTGTTAAGGGTATTGTGAGCAGTTTAATTAAAGATTTAATTACTCACGATGCGATTAGCGAGTTTGTCTTATCGGAAGAATTTCCTGGCTGGGCCGATAATAAGATAATCGCAAAAATTAAAGTATATGGTCGAGAAATTGGCGTAGTGGCTGTATTAAATAAAGCGGCGAGTGATAATGTAAATTTAAAAAAACCAGTTGTAATTGCCGAAATAAATTTTAAAGATTTATTTGAGCTAATATTTTCCGCGCAGACAACTCATTTTAAAGAGCTAGCTAAATATCCGGCTGTCGTTCGAGATTTTGCTTTTGTTATAAAAGAAAAAATATTGTATAATGAATTTAAGCATGAGATAGTTAAATTTAATTCTTTAATTAAAGAAGCTGAACTATTTGATGTCTATGTCGGTAATAAATTAGCGGCGGATGAAAAAAGTTTAGCCTTCCATTTAACATTTCAGTCAGAGGAAAAAACTTTATTAAATAATGAAGTTGACCTCACTGTAGATTCTCTTATTAAGCACTTGGCGGAAAAATTTGAAGCTCGGCTAAGAGATTAAGCAAAAATCTAAATATAAATATATGTTTTCAACTTCAATCGACATCTTAAATTTAGTGTTAGCGATTTGCGTCGCAATTTTAACTTTTTTCCTCTGCTGGGCGATATATTATTTTGTTGCTAGCGTACAGCGAATAAATAAAATTACGAAAAGAATTGAGACAGGAGTTATGAAAGCAGAAGAAGTTGTTAATATGGCCAAAGATAAACTCAGAAATAGTTCGGCGTACTTTATGGTTTTAGGAGAGATCGCGAAGAAGGCAATGGAATATGTCCAGGAGAAACGAGCTAATACCAAAGAGCCACGAGAAACAAAAGAGACTAAGAAGAAGACAAAAAAGAAATAAATAAATTTGCATACAAAAAAGACTGGTCTAATACCGGTCTTTTTATATTTGTTTAAATTATTCTTTTTCGGCTTTCTCGGTTTTTGCTTTCTTTTCTTTGACAACGTAGTCGCAAGCTTTATTGCTACATTTTGTCTTGCCGGATTTAGTGTCTTTGATTACTAAGCCTCCGCAATCAGGGCAGTCTTGGCCAGTTGGCTCTCCCCAATAAGCATTTTTACATTTCGGATAGTTGTTACAGGCCCAGAAAGCGCCACGCTTACTGAATTTTTTAACGATTTTGCCATCTCCGCAAACCGGGCAAGCAACTTCCACGCCCCCAGCATTGGCTTCGGCGATATTTTTAATATTTTTGCATTTTGGATAGCCGGAACAAGCTAAGAAGGGACCGAATTTACCGACGCGAACTTTCATGGCCGAGCCACATTTCTCGCAGACCTCAGCGTCATATTTTTTTTGCATTTCGGCAATTTTTGGATCAACTTCTTTTTTCTCATAGACGTTCCCCTCTCCGGCAAATTTTTTTATGTTTTTGCAATCAGGGTATCCGCTACAAGCGAGAAATTTACCAAAGCGTCCGGTCTTAATTATCATCGCTGCGCCACATTTATCGCAAACTTCTGTTGATTTTTCTTCTGGCATAATATCACTTTTTTTAATTTCTTCTTCTTTATTTTTTAAATTAGTATGAAAATCAGTGTAGAAATCGCCGATGACTGGTTGCCATTTCTTTTCACCTTCGGCAATCGAATCTAAATCATCTTCCATTTTAGCGGTAAAAGCATAGTCAACAATTTTTGGAAAATGATTGATAAGCAAGTCAATCACAACGAAAGCAATACTGGTTGGCTTTAATTTCTTATTGTCATCGCGTTCGACATAATTACGGGTAATGATTGTATTAATGGTTGGCGCGTAGGTTGATGGACGACCAATATCGTGCTTTTCAAGTTCTTTTACTAAACCAGCGTCAGAATAACGAGCCGGTGGGTTGGTCGTATGTTCATCGGCGCGCAGATCAATTAAAATCATCGGGTCGCCCTCAGACAATATTGGTAATTCTTGTTCTTTCGTTTTTTCTGGCCATACTTTTAAATAGCCCGGAAAAACTAAAGTCTGGCCGTTAGCCCTAAAAATATAGATATCTTTATTATCGGTAGCCTTTACGTCTACAGTTGTGGAGGCTAACTTAGCTGGAGTCATTTGGCTTGAAACAGCGCGTTGCCAAATTAAGCGATATAATCTCTCCTGGCCCTTATCAAGCTTAGCACTAAGCATATCGGGGGTTGTGGCGGCTTCAGTCGGTCTAACGGCTTCATGCGCTTCTTGCGCATTCTTGCTCTTCCCTTTATAAACCTTGCCACCAGAAATAGCATATTCAGCGCCGAGATTTTTATTTATCCATTCATAGGCATCGCCAAGAAATTTTGGTGAGAGATTTAGAGAATCAGTTCTCATGTAAGTGATATAACCTAGTTCATACAGCTTTTGCGCAATTGTCATTGTTTGCTTAGCACTAAAACCGAGTTGACGATTAGCCGCCTGCTGCAAAGTAGATGTTGTAAACGGAGCGGACGGATTTTTACTTACTTCTTTCTTTTCAATCTTCTCTATCGAGTAATCGGCAGAACGGAGATTTTTCTTTATTTCAGCTGCTTCTTCTTTTTTAATACTTAATTTATTGAAAGTTTTATTTCGAACTTTATATAGATCGGCTGTAAATTGATTTTCTTTTGTATCTTTTGTGATGTCTGCAGATAAGCTCCAATACTCTTCGGTTTTAAAAGCCAGAATCTCTCGTTCCCTTTCAACAATTAAACGAGTGGCAACACTCTGTACGCGTCCGGCAGATAATCCTTTAGCAACCTTTTTCCAGAGAAAAGGAGATAATTCATAACCAACAAGTCTGTCTAAAATACGACGTGCCTGTTGGGCATCAACCATATTCTGATCAATTTTACGTGGATGTTCCAGGGCCTCTAAAATAGCGGACTTAGTAATTTCGTGGAAGACAATGCGTTTGGTTTTTTTTATATCAAGGCCAAGAGCCTCTACTAAATGCCAGGCAATCGCCTCTCCTTCACGGTCTTCGTCAGACGCGAGAATAACTTCGGTCGATTTTTTCGCGGCTGACTTTAAAGTGCTGACAGTTTTTTTTGCTTTTGTTGGAATAACGTAGTCGGGAGCAAAATTATTTTTAATATCAATTCCCATTTTACTTTCTGGGAGATCACGAATATGGCCGAATGAAGATTCGACCTGATAATTTTTATCGAGAAACTTTCCGATAGTCTTGGCTTTTGTTGGAGATTCGACGATAATTAATTGCATATTCAAAATAATTTAATTTATATCATAGCTGATTCCGTCGCAATTAGCAACTCCTCGGAGCTCTAATATACTTAGTTTACTATTTGTGACCGCGGTGTCAAGTTTACTGATATTAACTATTTCATCGCTTGTTATTCTTTCGCCGCGCTCATGAGCGCTCTTAATAAGTTGATATATAAGTTCCTCGCTTTCATCGTTAAACTCAAGTTTCATTTTTCTTGTCCGCTGTGCCACTGTAGAATTTGCGACTGAAATATCGAAATAATCCAGTATATCTTTTGAGGAACTTATTGGCCTGGCGCCTAATTTGATTAAATTATTGGCGCCCGCAGAACACTCGGAAAAGATATTTCCCGGGATGGCGAGTACATCACGATTTTGATCTAGGGCGTAGTTGGCGGTGATTAGAGATCCAGATTTTAAATTGGCTTCGATTATTAAAGTTGCTTGTGTGAGACCAGAAATAATTCGATTGCGCTGCGGAAAATTTTGTCGGAGTGGCGGCGTATTTTGAGGAAATTCTGATATAAGTAAACCGCCCAATTTAACGATGACTTTTGCTAGTTGCTTATTGCCCGATGGATAAATATTTTTATCATCTAGCCCTGAGCCGAGAACTGCCACCGTTACTCCTTTATTCGCTAGAGTTTCTTTATGCGCTAATGAATCAACGCCGAGAGCTAGACCACTGATAATAATAATATTTTCGGAAATTAATATCGGCAAGAAGCTCTTGATAATTTTTTCCGCATAGGCACTATGTTTTCTTGAGCCGACGATGGCAAGATAACGCTTACTTAAAGAGTTTAATAATTCTATGTTTCCTTTGTAATAGATAATGTATGGGGCCGAATGTATTTCATGAAGCAAAGGCGGATAAGAATTATCATGCCAAGAAATATATTGAATCCCTTCTCTTCGGAGCTTCTCTTCTTCATTATTAATATTAAAGTTATTGCGCCATTCAATGAATTCATTAATTAGTTTAGTTTTAAGGCCGATACGCTCAAGGCCGAAAGAGCTCGCAAAATAAGCAGAACTAGCTGATCCGAAATAATTTTCCAGCAGCAGTATTTTTGTGGGACCAAATTTCGCGAAACAACTAAATGCTAGGAGTGCCTGTTTATTATCAATTTGTAGCATAAGTTTAAATAAAATCCTCCTAAGTTTTTTAGGAGGATTTTATGTTTATTTTAGATTGTTTAAATTTATTTGAGCGAATATATCCTTGAGTCTTCCCTTTTCTTCTTGGCTAAAGGCCGTGGTTACGAATTTCTCTGGTGGAATATGGGTTCGGAGTAGTTCATTTTTAATTCCGAGGCGCACGCGTGTAAAGTTTTTTGTTTTGAGATAAGTGATAATTGATTGAATGCCACGGTGGCCGGCACTTCCTGAGTTTGTTGCGATTTTATAGTCGCCGAAGTTTAAATCTAAATCATCTTGGATAACGATTAGACAATCCGTTAAATCAGCATCCTTTTTATTTATTAAGCCAAAATTTTTAGGAAGCAATTTATAATAGTTGAGAATTTTTTGAACCGCATCTCCGGAATTATTCATGAAAGTCTGAGGCTTGATGTATAAATTTTCGCCTGATTCATATAGAAAGGCGTTAAACTTTTTACTTTCTTGCCATTTCACATCACCAAGAAGATTGTCTAGGAAGAGCCAGCCAATATTATGACGGGTATTATGATATTGTTCCCCTGGGTTACCCAGGCCTACGATTATTTTCATAAATTTACTCATTATAAGTTGTATGAGATTTTCTTTCTTTGGTTACTGAAGTATGGATTGGCGTTCCGGTAAAACCATATTTCTCGCGTAAACGATTTTCAATAAAGCGGACGTAGGAAAAATGTAAATCATCATTCGGGCCAATCCGAACAACAAATGAAGGTGGATTATTTTTTGTTTGTTTAAATTCGTAAATTCTCGGAGATTTCGTTCCCTTGCCTTTGGCGGGTTTATGGAGTTTTACGACATGGCTTAAAAATTTTGTACATTGGGAATCGCTTAAAACTAATTCACGCTCAGCAGCAATCGTTAAAACGAGATCAAGAATTTTATTTACTTTTTCACCAGTTTTAGCGGAGATAAATTGAAGAGGTGCCCAAGTCGCAAAAGGTAATTTATCGTAAATAATTTCTGTCCATTTTTTAGTATTGCGCTCCTCGATGATGTCCCATTTATTGGCGATAAAAATTAAACTTTTTTGGCGATCAACTATTTCTTGAATAATTTTAGCGTCTTGATGAGTAATTGGTTCGCTAATGTCCATTACAAGTAGTGCGATATCAGCTTTATCTAAAGATTTTAAAGACTTTAAGATGCCAGGTTTTTCGAGGCCCTTACCTTTTGTTCCTTGTTTTGAAATACCAGCCGTATCAACTAGCGTAATTTTTTTATTTTTGTAAATTAAATCTGTATTCTGTGGTTCGCGGGTAGTATGTGCAATCGGACTAACAATAACTCGTTCGTAACCAAGAATCGCATTTAAGAGAGATGACTTTCCAACATTTGGCTTGCCAATAATACAGGCATTAACTGGTCTATCGTCTTTATCTTCAATCGCCTTTTTATTTTTTTTATGTTTATCAATTTTCGCAATAATAATGTCCAATAAATCTCCGGTTCCCATGCTGCTCGCTGCTGAAACCGCAATCGGTTCGCCTAAACCCAATTTATTAAATTGAGCAGTCTCTGGCGCGGCTTTAAAATTATCAACTTTATTGGCGATGAGCATTACCTTTTTACTATAGGTTGGACTCTTCTTTAAAGCGGCAGCTAATTCTTTATCCTCGGGTAACAGGCCAGTTTTAGTATCAACGACAAATAAAATTAGATCAGCGCGATCTAAATAGGCGCGAGCTTGTTTTTGGGTTTGAGTATCGATATCGTTCTCGGCCATCTTTTTTGTAAGCAAATAGCGCCAATCAAGAATACCGGCAGTATCAACTAATTCAAAAGCACTATTGTCCCATTCAACGATTCCGAGATTACTATCACGAGTAGTACCGGCAACATCAGAGACTAGAGCTTGCTTTCTTTCAATTAGACAGTTAAAAAGCGTTGACTTACCAACGTTGGTTCGTCCACACATAACGACTAATGGCAATTTGTTTTTATTGTAGTTGATCATAATTAAATTTATTCCTTATTGGCATCCGTTCCGAGAATAAGTAAAAAATCAGATTCATTATCTCCGGTTTTATATGGTTCTAGCCAAGTAGGAGAATTAAAAGCTTGTGTCGCTCCGGTTAATTTTTTTATAGCGATTAAAGAGTCGTTTTTTTGTCCCGATGTTAAATCATAAACAACGCTCTGCTCGTAGTTTCTTTCTATCGCATTTCCGGTACCGACTATTTTAAATTGATATTCAATCAAAGTATTAGAAGTTTTCCCCGCTAAACCAGTAATCCAGGTTCCGTTTGCGATGAAAACTTTAGCACTATCAGTTATTGGCTTAATCGTGGTCGTGGTGCTTGGGGCCGAGGAATCAAAAATTGTTTGCACCATGGTTTTTATCTCAGAAAAATTTCCGCTTCTTGGAGTTAAGATATAAGCACCATCTTCGCCTTTACCAGAAATGAGCATCCCGTCTGGAGCATCGCTCAGAACTTTATTAATTATTTGATCTCTTTTTACGTCTTTAAATAAATCCCAGAGACGCAATATTTCCCAGGTGCTGAGATTTGTTGAAATGTCTTGGTTGAACTCACTGATTAATTTACTTAAGACAACTGGGTTTAATAATGTTTGGCGGGAAAGTAATTTTTCCTTAACAGCTTCAAGTAATAATTGTTGGCGACGAGCACGGGCGAAGTCATTCCCCTCTGAACTTAGTGAATGGCGACTTCTGGCATATTTTAAAGCTGTTGAGCCAGTCATTTTTTGGAGACCAGCATCAAAGTGGAGGTGCTCAAAGCGAGCGTAGTAGTCAGGATTTTCTTCTTGGCCTTTCGCCGGATAGGTATAATCATCAAAAGTATTCTCAACATTTATTTCAACGCCACCGATTTCATCAATAATTCTTTCAAAGCCCTCAAAATCAACACGGACGTAGTATGTTGTTGGCGTTTGTAGCAATTCACTTATCGCCTTTGTTGTTTCAGCGCCGCCTGAGCCTGGGAGTGCTTTTTCAGCATAAGCATTAACACTGTTTATTTTTCGCCAACCGCTCACTGGAGCGGTTAAATCACGTGGAACTGAAACTAGGGCAACCTGCTTCGTGCTTGGTTTTAAACTTGTTAATATTATTGTATCGGTTAGATTGGCGCCGTCATGGCCTTCGCCGCCCATTCCTAAGAGTAAAATGTTTACACGATCATCAGTTTCGCCGACTAATTGCTTGTCGGCGGCCGGTACTAAATGGCGAAGTTTAGTGAAAAAACTGATTCCAGGCAACCAATTACTAGCATTTTGGCTCGACATTAATATTTTACCGGAAAAAACCAAAGCGATAACAAGTATAGCAATTGCATAGGTGGTAATTCGTCTTCTTTTGCGACTATTTATTAATTGTTCTTCTTCGGGCAAATAGCTTTGGTTTTTCTTCTCGAGCTTTTCTACCTCTTGCATTTTTTGCTTAAAATCAATCATAAAAAATAAAAAAATTCTGTCTATTGAAGAATTATTCTTAGGTATATTTCTATGTTTCATTATAGGCGTCAAGGGGGCATTTGTCAAAGCAACAAAAAACAAAAAACGCTTTACAAAAAAGCGCTTTTTATTGTCGGGCTGCCGGGAATTGAACCCGGATTACACGCACCCGAAGCGTGCGTAATACCGTTATACCACAGCCCGGAATTTAAATGTGGACTTGAGGGGACTCGAACCCCTTACCTCTGCAATGCGAATGCAGCGCTCTACCAGATGAGCTACAAGCCCTTTTTGTGTCGGGGTGCCGGGAATTGAACCCGAGCTACGTGCACCCCATGCATGCGTACTACCGTTATACTACACCCCGATGATAACAATAGGTCAAGCCGAACAATACTCATCTTAACACAACACAAAGATTATTCAAGGTGAATTATTGTCTAAATATATGAATTGCTTTTTGGTCCGAATTACCGTAAAATATTAATAATAATTAGAAATATATGAATAAAACAATTTTTTCTGGCATTCAGCCAAGTGGTCGCTTAAACATCGGTAATTATATCGGTGCAATTTCGCAATGGGTGGCAATGCAAAAAGAGTATGATTGTATTTTTTCGGTAGTAGACTATCACGCGATTACCGTTAAGCAGGACCCAGAGGAACTACGAAAAAGAATAATCGAGGTTACTAAAATATATTTAGCAGCCGGAATTGATCCAGAAAAATCAATAATTTTTCAGCAATCAACTGTCCCTGCACATACCGAATTGGGTTGGATTTTAAATTGTTATGGCGCTCATATCGCTGATTTAAATAAAATGACCCAGTTTAAAGATAAAGCCGGAAAAAATCAGGACGCTGTTAGCGTAGGTTTATATGATTACCCGGTTCTTATGGCAGCCGATATTTTATTATATGATACTGATATTGTTCCTGTAGGTGAAGACCAGGTTCAGCACGTTGAATTAGCCCGCGATATCGCTAAACGTTTTAATAATCAATTTGGTGAAACATTTAAAATTCCGCAGGCTGTTGTTAAAAAAGAAGGAGCGCGAATAATGTCGCTACTTGAACCGACTAAAAAAATGAGTAAGAGCGATGAAAATCAGAATAACTGTATCCAATTACTTGATGAAATTGAGACGGCAAAGAAAAAGATTATGCGGGCCGTAACTGATTCCGGAACCGATATTGACTATGATCCAAAGGAAAAACCAGCGCTCTCAAATTTGCTTACTATTTATGCAATGCTCGGAACACGTGAAGTAAAGCGCTTGGTTAAAGATTATGTCGGTAAGGGCTATGGCGATTTTAAAAAAGATTTGGCCGATGTTGTCGTTAAGTTCTTAGAAGATTTTCAGACAAAATATAATCGTTATAGCGATGAAGATGTAATGAAAATATTAGAAGATGGACGAATTAAGGTTACTAAATTAGCCGAAGCGAAAATGGAAAAAGTTAGACAGGCAATCGGCGTAAGATAAAAGTATTTGGAAATTATTTAAAGACCGGTTAATCCGGTCTTTTTGTTTGTAAAAAAAGACCGCTGTTTGAGAGCGGTCATGTACTTAAAATTTATTTGATTGTATAACTTAGAACAATAAATCCATAGAATTTTTTGGATAATTGTTCATAACGAAGTTCGCCAGTAGCGCGGAAATTTTTAAAGGTGAATTCCTTATAGTATTCCAGAAGCAAGCCTGAACGTTCTTTGTTAAAGTTTTCGTTTGTGACGCCAACTGCGACTTGTCCGTATTTCCCAAATTGACGTCCGAAAGACATTTCGTAAACATCAAATTTGTTTGTGCGGCGTCCGTCTAACTTCAGCGCATATTTCCCCTTGGTACTCATTGGAGAAAAATGCTTATAGAAGAACGGAGGAACAATTAAGTAGCTGGAAGAAATAACGTAGTTATCTTGAGCATAGAATTTTTGGTTAACATCCATAAAGCCGAATTGGCTACGGAACCAAAAATTTCCATTTTTACGGTCATAATCGGCGACTGTCAGACTGCCAAAGTTTTTAAACTTTTTAGTTCCAAAGACGAACCAATCGCGACTAATCTCATTACCAATAGCCATAAAATAGTGTTCGGGATGATAAGAAATCCATCCATAGAGCTTTTTTTGTGAGTGATCAAATAATGGATCGGGAGACAGAATGCCACCTTCAATGGTAAAGAGTTTGTGAGTAGTGCGAGCCATTATGTAGTCCCAGGGTTTTGTCTCAACACTGAAGGCGCGTCCAATTTCTAAATCAACAGTTAAAGATTTGAATTTCTTTTGGGCTGATAAATCTAATAGGACATTATCACTGCGGTCACCGTCCCCAAGCTTGATTAATCCAAGACCAAAGTTAAATGATGGTTTATCAATTAACTTAGGTAAGAAGATACCAATGACGTCATTTACGCGGGTGTTATTTATAAGGTCAACCTTGTAATCATACTTTAGACTAAACTTTGGATTCGAGATTTCCAGGCGATTAAGCGGGCTGCCGCTTTGCGTCTTATCAAAGATAAGAGTTGTCTCGGTTGATAATTTAGTCTGAGCATAAACAGTGCTTGTCAGACTGAGAAGAATTACTGAGCATATTATTACAAATGTTTTCATTTTTTCTTGTTTTGCTTTTAATTTTGGTTATTTTGACACTTAATTTTTTGGGCTAAGTGTCGTGAGCCGAATTAAAAGCTTAAACAAGGAACATACTCAATTTTTCTAATTACCTCCTGCGGTTGGATTTCTTTAAGCCAAGCGTGAAAAACCGTGCGACTTAGACTTGCGAGAAAAAATTCAATTAAGAATATGTTTGTGAATAATTCCGCGCAAGTTTTTTCATGCGTTTTTTCATGATGAATAATAAAGGTATTCCCTGGAGGCGCATCCTTATCTATGCTTATGATTTTATTTGCAAAGATTTTTGATGTGTTTGACTGGATTGTAGTTTGTGAGAAGGAGGCGCGAGGGATAAGCATGAAAAGAATGGTTACTACGAGGGAGGAAAGAATTAAACTTTGCGGTTTAAGACCTTGATTGCCCAAATAGTTTTTCCAATCATTAAGAGTAATACCACGACTCTTCGCAAAGCGTTGTAAATCAGCTACTTCATTAGCAGAGAGTATTGAGAACATTTTTTTCTTTGTTCTTCTGAGCTCGGCTTCGGCTAAATAGTAGCGACTTTTTTCGGATAGGGATTCTCTAATTACCAAAGCAATTGTTATCGGATAAAAAATTAAAGAGATAACAAAGCTTAGAGGATTGGAAATTTTAAGATTATTCTTTTCCTGATACCACCAGAATAAGAAAAGGATGAACGCGACTGGTAAATTCTTTAGATAGAAGTGCCAAAGCCAAGCGCGAACGCTCGGCCAGAAATATTTTTTGGTCATTTCTAGCTTCAGATTTTCTCTTGCCTCGCTTCCGGGATCCATTTTTTCCTTGTAGATTGAGCGGGCTGCATCGACATCTTTATAGTCGTAGCAACCGTTCTTTAAGTTTTCTTGGCTTAGACTAAGAAGCTCAGAATTACAATTATTCATCACTCCCTTTAGGGACCTCTCTAATCGTGTTACTTCATATAAATCACTGAAGTAATCATCGGGTGAATATTTATCCCCTTTGGCCTTTGCTACTTTAACTTTTTCATTTACAAACCTGCTTAATTTTAGTTGCCCCTCAGGATTGAAGGGCTCTGATTTTCGAAGATCTTTAAAATATCCTGAAAAATCTAGACTAAAGAAGCCCACGTTGTAGAGAAAAAGAAGTGGCAGCAAAATCTTTACAGATATTACTAAGACTCTTTTCATCGTTTCCTGTTTTTGAGGGTTAATTATGAAGTTATTAAAGTTCTTATTATTTTGCTAATAATTAAATATTATTAACTCAATAACTGTATATTATATAACAAAATAGACAAAATGTCAATAAGACAAACAAAAAACACCTAATATTAGATGTTTTTGTATATCATGATAATGAATTTCAAGTCTAATTGGCATCAATTCGTTGCTACTGAAAGTAGCCACTCCGACATCATATCGGAGGCGACTAATTCTTGATTTCCTAAGAAATAAGAATTGTTCTCCCTAGAAAGGAGGTGATCCATCCACAGCTTCCGCTACGGATGCCTTGTTACGACTTCGTCCCTGTCATCAGTCCTGCCTTCGTCCCACTATTGTGAGCCTTCGGGCATTACCAACTCCCTTGACGTG
>SESG01028119.1_pt1 | contig 36548 bp, 27 predicted proteins | sample 3171421 | NCBI WGS metagenome assembly SESG01 (sample SAMN10866946, study PRJNA518727) | freshwater metagenome | biome: subpolar coniferous forest; feature: holomictic lake; material: water; isolation source: holomictic Lake 227, 6 m and 8 m depth | place: Canada: near Kenora, Ontario | collected...
AAATAATAATACTATGTTAGCACCATTACCCGAATGGGGAGGGAGGGGCTATAAATTCCGAATTAAGAAATCAGATTTCAGAATTCTTTTCCCCCCACCTATATCGTTTGATGTCAAAACCTGCGATGTCCAATACCCGATCCGTCACTGTCGACACCAGGGCTTCAACTGATTGCGGTTTACTGTAAAATGAGGGTGATGCAGGGAAGATGATGGCACCAGCCTCAGTAAGGGTTTTCATATTGTTGATATGGATGAGACTATAAGGTGACTCGCGCAGGACCAGGATCAGCTTACCCCTTTCCTTCAGCATTACATCGGCAGCGCGGCTGATGAGGTCGTTGGCGAGCCCGGCTGCGATACGGCCCATTGTTCCCACGGTGCATGGACAGATGATCATCGTTCGGTAACCGGCAGAACCTGATGACATGGGCGCATACAGATCTTTGGGGTCATACACACGCCAGGGATAATTCTCATAATCATTATCACCAAGCTCGTAATTCCAAACGCCTTTGGATGTCTCTGAAAAGATAAGCCCGCAGTCCGACAACTGAGAATCCAATCCTTTCAGGCGATCCAGCAGTGTCTTTGCATAAATGGCCCCACTGGCACCAGTTACAGCCACCACAAGTTTATGTTGTTTTGACTCCATGGCTATAATTTGTACATAAGTGATAATGCCATAAGATTGTTATACTGCCCCCCCTTACTGCCAAACCTGCGCACATAGCCTGTCCAGGGAGATGACCTTATCGATGTCAAAGAAATATCCCAGCGGTAATCAACAGTTAAACGCTGACTCAATAAATATTGCAACCCAAAAACCATGTTTAAATTCAGGGTGCTGAATCCAGGATAAATCCCATTTGTTTCGACATAGTCGATTATTTCTTTGTGCGACATCAACGCACCCAAACTAACTCCTCCGAAAACTTTGATCTTGCTCAGATAATCAGGGCTGACTTTGTTTGCCAGGGCGGGTTTTAGGTTATACTCCAACAAGAATGGTACCTCAATGTAAGAAGTTGAATTTTTGTATTCAACATTACCAGAAGTGCTATCGACAATGGCATTAGGATTATAATGGTTGACACTTCCTTTAGCAATAAATTCCATTTCCATCCTGAATGACCACTTAGGTGATATTGGAAGTCTGATATAAGCACCTGCCAGGCCTCCGAGTTTGTTGTAGCCTGAATAGGTGTCTCCGTCGACCTGGCAAAAATCAAGGCCTCCGAGCATCCCGCCTTCGAATTGCTGGGCTTTCAAACCGAAAAAAGAAAAGAGACAAAAAATTATGATATAATAATGTGTGCGCATCGTAAAAGCTGAGTTCAGTTATACTTAACAAAAGTAGGATAAAATGGTTTTGATCAGGGTTTGTCTCTCTTTGAAGGCATTAAAATATTGCTAACTTTGTTCTCTTTTGAAAAAATACACTTTTATGCCCTCTGAACCCCAAAGAATCCTCCTTGTTGATGATGAGGCAGATATAAAGGAATTTCTGAGTTATAACCTCAGAAAGGAAGGTTACCAGGTTTTTTTCGCCTCCAACGGGAAGGAAGCCATTGAGGAAGCGCTGAAAGTTCAGCCTCACCTTATTTTGCTTGATGTGATGATGCCGGAAATGGACGGTATTGAAGCCTGTGAAGAAATCAGGAAGATTCCGACCCTCAGTAAGACATTTATCGTATTTCTGACGGCAAGGGGAGAAGATTTCTCACAAATTGCAGGCTTTGATTCAGGAGCAGACGATTATGTTACCAAGCCAGTGAAGCCCAAAGTACTTGTCAGCCGGATCAAAGCATTGTTAAGACGATTCCAGGAAACGGAGATCACCGAGAATGTCATCAGAATCCAAAACCTGGTCATCAACCGCGAAAAATTCATGGTTTATAAAGGAACGGAAGAAATTGTCCTGACAAAAAAAGAATTCGATTTATTGAGCCTGCTGACCTCCTCCCCTGACAAAGTGTTTACGAGAGACGAGATTTTCTCGGAACTTTGGGGTGATGATGTCATCGTCGGAGATCGGACGATTGACGTACACATCCGAAAAATTCGGGAAAAGCTGGATGTCGATTTTTTGAAAACGGTCAAAGGTGTCGGATATAAATTTGAAGCCTGATGCCCTCTTCAAACCCAAAGAAATTAGTACTTAGGAACGCCCTTATTATTGCTGGCGTATACCTTGCAACTTATCTTTTTTTATTGTTCTCTATCGGTGAAAAGAGTTTTTTATTTGTCCTGATAACCACATTGGTTGTTTTCCAAACCACCTATCTCTTGTGGAATCACTCTTTGGATAAATTTATCATTGAACGCATCCGAATTCTATACAAGAATATCCGCAGGCAAAAATCCGGGCGTGAACTTAACATTGAGAAGTTAGCAATTCATGATGCACTTGCTAAGGTTGAAGAAGATGTAGAACTGTGGGGGAAAATGCAGGAAGACGAAATTGAGCAACTTAAGAAACTAGCCCAGTACCGCCGCGAATTCATTGGTAATGTTTCTCATGAATTGAGGACACCTATTTTTAACATCCAGGGATATGTACTGACATTGCTTGATGGAGGTATTGATGATCCAACCATCAACAAAGACTATCTCCGCCGAACCGAAAAAAGCATCAACAGGATGATTGCCATAGTTGACGATCTTGAGAAAATATCATTATTGGAATCTGGTCAGTTGAAGCTGGAATACTCGAATTTCGATATCATCTTACTCACCAAGGAAGTAATAGAGATCCTGGAGCCCAAAGGAAATGAAAAGAATACCAAATTGGTATTTGGAGAAAACTATGAGAAAGCTGTTTTTGTTTTTGCTGACAGGGAAAAGATCAGGCAAGTGCTAACGAATCTGATTGACAACAGCATCAAATATGGAAGGCAAGACGGGAAAACCAAGCTTAGCTTTTACGACATGGATGACCGAGTGCTTATAGAAGTTGCCGACAACGGCATTGGTGTGGATGCGCAGGACATTCCGCGATTGTTTGAACGCTTTTATCGAGCAGAGAAAGCGCGCTCACGCGAGCATGGTGGTAGTGGCCTAGGCCTTGCAATTGTAAAGCATATAATTGAAGCGCATGATGAGCCTATCAATGTAAGAAGCAGCCCCGGAATCGGGACGACCTTCGGATTTACGTTAAAAAAAGCCAAACAGTGACATTTTTTGTAATTTAACGCCCCGAATTTAAGATTCAAATTATGATAAAAAAAGTACTAATTGCCAATCGAGGCGAGATTGCAGTACGCATTATGCGCTCCTGCCGCGAGATGGGCATACAAACCGTTGCAGTTTATTCTGAGGCTGACCGCAGTTCGTTACATGTCCGCTATGCAGATGAAGCCTATCCGATCGGACCATCGCCATCAAGTGAGAGTTACCTGAAGATGGAAAAAATTATTGATGTCGCGAAATCTGCAAAAGCAGATGCCATACATCCCGGTTACGGATTCCTTTCAGAAAATGCGACTTTCAGCAGACGCTGCCAGGAAGAAGGGATTATTTTCATCGGACCATCTCCCTATGCTATTACAACAATGGGTGATAAAATCACTGCCCGCAAGACCATGATGGCGGCCAATGTCCCGGTAGTTCCCGGCACTCCCGACAAAGTCACTTCTGAAGATGATGCCATCAAGGCTATTGCAGAAATAGGCCTGCCGGTGATGATTAAAGCTTCAGCTGGTGGCGGTGGCAAAGGGATGCGCCTCGTAAAAAAACAGGAAGACATCCTGAGTTCCCTGCGTTCAGCACGTTCGGAAGCGATGTCGGCTTTCGGGGATGATGCGGTATATATTGAGAAATATATTGACTCACCGCATCATATCGAATTCCAGATCCTGGCTGACCGTAAAGGGAATACCGTTCATCTCTTCGAAAGAGAATGTTCAGTACAACGCAGGCATCAGAAAGTAATTGAAGAAACCCCTTCTCCCCTCCTTACCCCTGAAGTTCGGATGGAAATGGGAAAGTATGCCGTAGCTGCTGCAAAAGCCGTGAATTATGAAGGAGCTGGCACTATTGAATTTATTGCTGGCGATGACCTGAAATATTATTTCTTAGAAATGAATACCCGTTTACAGGTTGAGCATCCAATCACCGAACGCGTAGTTGGTGTTGACCTGGTGAAAGAACAAATCAACATTGCCAATGGTCTTGATTTATCCTTTAAACAGGAAGACCTCAGGCAATCAGGTCATGCCATCGAATGCCGGATTTATGCTGAAGATGCAGAGAATAACTTTATGCCAAGCCCTGGCAAGATCAAACACATTACCGAACCACTCGGCCTTGGAGTAAGGCATGATGGTTATGTTTATGAAGGATTTGAAATTCCTATTTTTTATGACCCGATGATCTCAAAACTGATCGTCTGGGGCAAAACCCGGGATGAAGCGCTAAAAAGAATGAAACGGGCTTTATATGAGTATAAGATCACAGGCGTGAAAACGAATATCCATTTCCTGGCACGCATCATGAAAACTCCTGATTTTATAAGCGGTAAGTATAACACACATTTTATTGAAAAAAACCAGGATTACCTTCTTTCACCGGAAGAATGCAACGGGGTTTGTGAGGATATGGCCATCATTGCCGCGTATGTCGATTACCACGTTAAAAAAGAGATGCATAAGCCGCCAATTCTGCAACGCATTGGAACCAATCCGTGGAAAGACATCGGACGTCGCCGCGGAATGTCAGGCTATTAATCTTCATCATTAAAAGAAAAAAATATGTCACTAGATATAAAAATTGACGATCGTAAAGCCAAGGTCAAATTCCTTGAGATGAACGACAACATCATTAAGATTCAGGTCGATGAAAAGGTTTATGAGGTGGATGTTGTCAGGGTTGGCGACATGATCTATTCCCTGATTTACAAAGGACAATCTTTCAATATTGAAATGATTGAAGGAGCGACCAAACATTCCTATTATGTCAACTCATTGAACAATTCATACAATGTTGAGATTCGTGATCCCGCTTCTAAACTGAAACTTGGTAAGGGGAAAGATGAATTTGAAGGGGATGGCAACCAGATTCTATGTCCTATGCCAGCGAAAATCGTGAAAGTGCTTGTCGAAGAAGGCGATGCCGTAACAAAAGGACAGACAATCGTGGTGGTTAACGCCATGAAAATGGAAATTGACTTCAAAGCCAAACGTGATGGAACGGTTAAAAAGATCTATGTAAAAGCTGACGATACCGTTGCCGAACATGCTTTACTGGTGGATCTTAGCTAAAAAACTAATCAGGCAGTAAATACTCCTGATTTTGTGAAGACTCCTATTCCTGTTTTTATTAAATTGCAGCCATGAAATCGATTCATGGCTGCATTTTTTTGCCATTCTCACTGTTAATCTGCATTATGAAACTACTTAAAGCCCTGGCAATACTGACTTTCTTATTTTTCTCTTTTGGTGAAGCGATTTCACAGGGGAATCAAAAGTCTACTATTGATTTGGAAAAAGGCACACTTTTTCACATAAAAAATGATCTCGTTCAGCTTCTCATCAAAATAGATACCCTGGGAATATTGTCTGATGAGCTATTCGGCGTCACCGGCAAAAACATCTGGAATGATGGTGATTATTTATTAAAAGTGATGTGGACTGACTGGCGGGCGCCTGGAAAACTGAATAATGCCGATAATCCAATACGGCTAAACCGAAAGGACTTCATATATTACAATTATACTAATATTAAATATGAAAATAAAGAAGAGGCCATCATCCTGGATTTCAAAGGGAAAGACTACCCTTTTAAACTCAGCCTTACCTATGTCCTAGGAAAAGATAAATCCTATTACAGAAGGAAAGTAAGTATTTCAGACACTACACAGGAAACCCATTTCTTACACATGGTTTATGCCAGGTACGGGGGAGTAGGAGCTTACGATGAGAAAGGAATGCTTACGCCAAACGTCATCAAAAAAGGAGACTTTGGACAGCCCATTGCCCTTCAGTTTGGGCAATTTGGTTGTTTTACAGGTCTTGAATACCCTGCAGCAAGCAATTTGATCCGCCTTCAGCACAAGGACACTATTTTTGTAAGTTGTTCACAAGAGGCCGGATGCAGAATTGACCATAAAGGCTTTGACAGTGAATGGGTTGTCATTGGTTTCGTGGGAGATACTTTTATTAAAAAGGCATTTCTCGACTATGTTAAAGATATCCGCGTATTAGCGGCCGAGCCCTTTACCTTATACAATAGCTGGTATGACCTTCGTTCCCCGGAATATCCCAAAGTGAAGCCGGAGAATGTAATGAACCAGGCGAATGTCTTTAAAATCATTGACCTTTTCAAGAAAAACATGATTGACAAGCATCATATTCAACTCGATGCTTTTGTTTTGGACGATGGGTGGGATATTTACGAAAGTGACTGGAAGCTGCGTTCCGAAACCTTCCCGAACGGGCTGAAACCACTGTCAGATAAGCTGAAACCATTGGGAACCCGCCTTGGAATATGGCTTGGCCCAACAGGGGGTTATTCCTTTCGCATGAAACGTGTCAACTGGATGAAAGAGCATGGATATGAGGTTGTTGGAAAGAATCGTGATTTTGCAATGCTTTGTATGGGTGGCAAAAACTACAGTAAGCTTTTCAGGCAACGCACGACAGCCTTCGTAAAGAATGAAGGTGTTAGCTATTTCAAATGGGACGGCATACAGTTTTCATGCAGTGAGCCGGATCACGGGCATCCAACCGGATTATACTCCCGTAATGCAATCCTGGATTCTGTTATCGACAAATGCAAGGCAGTAAGGGCCATTAATCCGACGACCTACCTCAACATTACTTCCGGAACATGGTTAAGTCCATGGTGGGTAAAATATGCCAACCAGATCTGGATGGATGGGGAAGATTACGGTTATGCCGATGTCCCATCAGTAAACCAGCGGGATGGTGCTATTACCTACAGAGATTTCGTTTTGTACGATGATTTTCACAACAAAGACCTGTGGTTCCCAATTGCCAATCTTATGACCCATGGCATCATCAAGGGTAATCTTGAACGACTTGGCGGGGAATCAGATCCTATCGATAAATTCACCAATGACGTTGTCCTCTATTTTGCAAGGGGAATATCCATGTATGAATTGTATATCTCACCCGATTTATTAACAGAAGGTGAATGGGATGCCATCGGAAATGGCATCAGCTGGGCCAAAGACCGGAAAGACATCCTTGCCAATACTTTTATGGTGGGTGGCGATCCGACCCAAAGAGAAACTTATGGCTATTGCCATTATCAGGGGAAACATGGCATCATTGCGGCAAGAAACCCTGTCATCCAGCCTTCTAATCTACAAATAACGCTGGACGCTTCACAAGGATTGAATCCCAAAGCAGAGAATCTCGTAATAGAGCAGGTCTATCCTTACCGTTACATCTTCCCGGATCTATATAGCAGCGGGAGCACACTGGATATCCCCTTGGAAGGTTTTGAGACGGCAATTGTTGAGATTTATCCACTTGAAGAAGCCACAGTGCCCTTGTTTTCAGGCCTTCCTTTTGATGCAAAGATCAATAATGACGGAACTTATGCACTGAACTTCTACGGATTTTCACCAAAAGCAAAAGTTCTGAATCCCGAATCTTATAAAAATGTGCTGGTGAATGGGCAAAAAAATGTGCGGCTCGAAGACCTTCCTCAGCCCCGCTTACGCAGGTCCGTGCTGCAAAACAACGAGTTCCTTGTTACCAACAAAAAAGGAAAGGACAATATTGAAATTCGGCTTGGCTTAGATTCAACCGCAACAGAAGCCACGCTTGCCCTCCTCCTGAAACCCGGGAAGAGTTATTCGGGAAAAGATATTCCACTCCTGCACATTCTTCTTGATGGCAAGGAAACAAAAGCGGAGATAGAAAAAGAAAAAGGACTTTGGGCCTGGTATACGCTTGAACTTAGCCCCGGATCACACAGCATCACCCTGGATACAAACAATGACAGCATTAAGTGGGAAGGTAACATCCAGGCATGGTTCCTTTGCAAATCGCCTTCATACAAGCAAAGCCTGGAATTTAGCCCGGCATTGAAATTCAAAGAAAGAATTATGCCCCCGCTACCCATGCAGGCAGGAATCTTTGAACATGATTTTTTATTGGGTGAAAAAGAAATTCACTTCAAGCCATAAGCATGACAAAAAAACACCTTGGTTTGATTGTGCTGTGTTTTCTCAGCATATCACTTTTAGCTCAACATCCTGGTATCAGGACCTTATCATTATCTACGGAACCCGTCTTCGCACCCGATTCCTCGGATTGGGAAAATCCACGGCTCCCCTCGTTAAACACTGAGGAACCACATGCTAGCATGATCCCTTTTTCAGATGAAAGCTCAGCATTAAAAAATGACTGGGCATTGTCACCCTGGTATAAGCTGTTAAACGGAAAATGGAAAATCCATCTTTCAGACAATCCAGCCTCACGACCAAAAGATTTTTACAAAGAATCATATGATGTCACTACCTGGCACGACATCGATATTCCTGCAACATTCGAACGCCAGGGATACTCATATCCTATCTATGTAAATCAGCCATATGAATGGACCCGAAAACCCGATCCGCCTAAGGTTCCGCATGATTACAACCCGGTGTTCTCACTAAAATCAGGCTTTGCGCTTTCTGAACTGTGGAAAGACAAAGAGGTGTATCTTCATTTTGGTGCCGTAAAATCTTTTTTTTATCTGTGGGTAAACGGTCAATATGTAGGTTTCAGCAAAGATGCCAAAACACCTGCTGAATTTAACATCACCCCATACCTGAAGGATGGCCGGAACAGTTTCGCCGTAGAAGTATATCGCTGGTCAGACGGATCATATCTTGAATGCCAGGATATGTGGCGTATGAGTGGCATCAACCGGGATGTTTACCTTTATGCGACGCCCAAAGTCAGAATACGTGACTTCTTTGCAAAAACCGGCTTGACACATCAATACACCGATGGGGCTTTGGATCTGAAAACCATCATGGAATGCAATATCAGCAGCATCGCGCAATCCTACAAACTGGAAGTAGCACTTTTCAACAAAAGCTCCGATTCAACGCCATTGTTCCGAAAAGAACTTGCCTATCATCCGGCCGGACATAAGACTGATACCCTGACCTTTGTGAGTGAAATTCCTGCAGCCAGGCCATGGTCTGCCGAATATCCTGAATTGTATTCTTTAGTTCTTAATTTAAAAGATGACAAAGGGAATGTTTTAGAATCCGTTTCCAACCGGATTGGATTCAGGAGTGTGGAAGTGAAGGGAAATGTATTTCTGTTTAACGGGAAAAGAATTCTACTCAAAGGGGTCAACCGCCATGAATCAGATCCTATAACAGCTCATGTTATCTCTAAAGAACGAATGATCCAGGATATTCGATTGATGAAAGAAGCCAATATCAATACCGTTCGCACATGTCATTATCCTGACGATCCTTATTGGTATGAGCTCTGTGATGAATACGGCCTATATGTGATTGACGAAGCCAATATTGAAAGCCATGGCATGGGCTACAACCCAGACCAGACACTTGGAAACAACCCATTATTTAAAGAAGCCCATTTAGACAGGACCCGGCGATTTTTTGGCCGCGACAAAAATCATGCTTCTGTGATTATCTGGTCACTAGGGAATGAAGCCGGGAATGGTGTCAACTTTGAAGCAACTTACCGTTGGATGAAAAAACACGATAACTCGAGGCCAGTTTGGTATGAAAGAGCTGAACAGGCCACGAATACTGACATCTTCTGCCCGATGTACTGGAATATTGATGATCTGAAATGGTATAGTTATGCGCCACAGTTCCGTCCACTGATCATGTGCGAATATGCTCATGCCATGGGAAATAGTACCGGTAATTTTCAGGATTACTGGGATTACATCGAGACTCATCCCCAGTTGCAAGGAGGATGTATCTGGGATTTTGTTGACCAGGGCATGTATGAGAAAGACAAGAATGGCAGAGAATTCTGGTCATATGGCGGTGACTATGGACCGAAAAATGTGCCTAGTGACGGAAATTTCAACTGTAACGGTATCGTTGGCCCTGACAGGTTGCCCCATCCTGGCTACTATGAAGTCCAGAAAGCATATCAATATGTCAAAATCAAGGGGAAGAACCTGAACATCCCGCCGACATTCGAGATTGAAAACCATTATGATTTCTTTGACCTAAAGAATACCGAATTGGTGTTGGATTATTTTGAATATGGAAAAGATGGTCCTAAAAAAGAGCAGATCATAATGGTGATGGCTCCTATCAGAGCCGGAGAAAAAAACCTGATCCTGGCAAGCCTCCCGAAAAATCAGTTTCTCCAGGGGAATGAAGTTTTCCTGAATGTGTCATTGAGGCTGCAAACCTCATGGGGACTGCTTCCTGCCAATCATGTCATTGCCAGAGAACAACTTCAGTTGAACAGGACATTTATTCCGGATACTGTCAGGATTTCATCACTGCCAGCCTTGAATTCCTCAGAAACACCCCAGGCTATTGTTGTTACCGGAAAAAACTTCAGTGTTGGCTTCGACAAAAACAGCGGAACCCTAAATTCGCTGGTCTATCACAAGACCGAAATAGTCAAAGCCGGACCTGTCCCCAATTTCCGGAGAGCCCCTACGGATAACGATATTGGAAACGGGATGCCCAAACGTTGCAAAGTGTGGTTTGATGCCAGTGAAAACCGTAAAACCTTGTCGGTTTCTCAGCAGAAAATTTCCGAGAAACTGATTAAAATAAACGTTGCATACTCCCTTCCTGATGTCAACAGCGAGGAGTTCATTGAATATTCAATCCTCGGGAGTGGCGATATCCTTGTTAAGGTGACACTCGACACCGGGGCTGCAAAACTGCCGGAACTGATGCGATTCGGCATGAATATGAAGCTTGCAGCGGAATTCAGCAATATCAATTACTTTGGAAGAGGCCCTTACGAAAATTACCAGGATCGAAAAACAGCATCGTTCATCGGTGTTTACGAAAGTACTGTCGATAAGCAATTTACCCCTTATGTCAGGCCACAGGAAAACGGGTATAAAACTGAAGTCCGATGGTTAAGCCTGGCGAACGAGAATAAATGCGGGCTTCTTTTCACTGGTATCCCTAGCTTTTGTTTTAGCGCACTTCCTTATACCTATGATGATATGAAAGGCTTCAAACAAGGCGGCAAGCACCTGAATGATCTGGAGAAGAAAGATTTTGTAGACCTCAACCTTGACTACGCACAAACCGGGGTGGGTGGTGATGACAGCTGGGGTGTCCGACCTCATGATGAATATACGCTCATTGCAAAAAACTATAGCTATAGTTTCAGAATCCGGCCTTATCTCGAAAAAGAGTCACGCTCCCAACTTGTAAAACAATACTTCTTACTCAAAAACTGACATGTTCACCCAGGTACTTTCCGAGAAAAATCTATACCGGTTCAATGACCCTGCTTTTCAGCAGCACGACATGGAAGCTGATGAAATCATCAGGCGTTTTGAGAAAATCTCCACGATTGTCTTCACGGGTTCTGATGAAGCCTCAGGATTTGTCGCCCGTGAAATAGCGAATCTGATCCGCGAAAAGGGAAACGCGGGCATGCCTTGTGTACTGGGCCTTGCTACAGGCTCAACCCCTTTAAAGGTTTATACAGAACTGATTCGCATCCACAAAGAAGAAGGTTTAAGTTTTCGGAATGTAATCACATTTAATCTCGACGAATATTACCCGATGAACGCGGACTCTTTGCAGAGTTACCGGCGTTTCATGAAAGAATATCTCTTTGATCACATTGACATCCTGCCCGAAAACATCCATATCCCTGATGGAACCATTCCCCGTTCTGAGGTTTATGCTTTTTGTTGTGACTACGAAGAAGCCATTCAAAAGGCTGGAGGGCTTGATCTTCAGATCCTGGTGATCGGCAGGACAGGCCACATCGGGTTTAATGAAACCGGATCTTCAAAATCTTCAGTGACACGCCTCATCACACTGGATCATCTGACGCGTTCTGATGCGGCCAGTGATTTTTACGGGGAGGAGAATGGCCCGGAAAGGGCGATTACCATGGGCGTGGGAAGTATTCTGAAGTCAAAAAGAATTCTTTTACTGGCTTTCGGAGAAGGAAAAGCAGCTGTACTGGCTCAAAGTATCGAAGGAGAAATCACAGATCATGTGCCAGCCAGCTTTTTGCAGGAACATCCAAATGACAATGGCATGAGCGACCTGATGACTGAACATGGACCTTCCAACAAAATCAACATTCAGGTTTTTAATGACCTTCAGCATACCATCAGCGGCTGGCCTGCAGGCAAGCCTAATGCCGATGACAGCACCCGGCCGGAACGGGCATTACCGTATCCTAAAAAAGTACTTGTTTTCAGTCCTCATCCTGATGATGACGTGATCTCAATGGGCGGAACCCTTGCCAGGCTGGTGGATCAGGGGCATGATGTGTTTACAGCATACCAGACTTCAGGCAGCATTGCAGTTCCATTGAGCCCTGAAGAAGTCAAGATCAAAAGAAGAAGTATCTTTAGCACCAGTCCCAGAAAGACAGGCCACTGTTTCCCGGCCTCGACATCCGTTAGTTCTGGCAAAGAGCGGAAGACAGGAACCCCGCCACAGCTGTTCATTATGACAGGCTGGGCATGGCAGAATACCAGGCATTTGAAGTATTTGTAAGATTTAAATCAGAAAGCTAATCACCTATGGACAAAAAAAACTACATCCTTTCAATCACCATTCTTGGTGCCCTATTTTTCATTTTTGGTTTTGTTACCTGGCTGAACGGAACGCTAATACCTTTTCTTAAAATAAGCTGTGAATTAAATAATTTCCAGGCATATTTTGTCACATTTGCCTTCTACATATCCTATTTTGTAATGGCCATCCCTTCTTCAAAACTATTGCATATTACAGGATTTAAAAAGGGAATGTCAGTTGGATTGGCAGTCATGGCCATTGGTTCTTTGGTGTTTATTCCAGCAGCTTTAACACGAACATTTGAGTTGTTTCTAACTGGTCTGTTTCTACAAGGTACCGGTTTGGCCGTTTTACAAACAGCATCAAATCCATACATAACAATTCTTGGTCCTATGCGATCAGCGGCAAGACGAATAAGTATAATGGGCATTTGTAACAAAGTTGCAGGGATAATAAGCCCATTGGTTTTAGGAGCTATTGTACTTAAAGGAGCTAACGATATTGTTGAGAAACTAAAAACAATCGAAGGCATTGAACACCAACAATTACTTGATTCACTGGCAAATAGAGTGATAATGCCTTATATTGTCATGGCAATTGTTTTGGTTTTCCTTGCAATTCTTGTGCTTTATTCAGGTTTGCCTGACATTGACACAGATCAGGGTGAAACAAATGTTGAAAACGACAGTTCAGAAAAAAACAGCATCTTTCAGTTTCCTCATTTATTGTTAGGATTCTTAGCCATTTTTCTTTATGTTGGTGTTGAAGTAATGGCAGGAGATACGATTGTTCTATATGGTCAAAGTCAGGGGATTTCACTGGAAATCTCAAGGACTTTTACAAGTTATACTCTTGTGGCAATGGTAATAGGTTATATTATTGGGATTTTCGCAATTCCAAAGCTTATAAGCCAGGAAAAAGCGCTCACGATTTCTGCTGCTCTTGGTATTATTTTTTCTTTGATTGCAATTTTTACTACCGGAACAACTTCTGTTTTTTTTATTGCTGTTTTAGGATTGGCTAATGCAGTAATGTGGCCTGCAATCTGGCCGCTTGCTCTTGAAGGGCTTGGGAAATTTACTAAAATTGGCTCAGCGCTTCTTATCATGGGAATTGCTGGTGGAGCAACGCTTCCTCTTATTTATGGAAGGTTAGCAGATGTTATTAATAATCAACAAGCATACTGGATTATGGTTCCGGCATATCTGTTTCTCTTGTTCTTCGCAACAATTGGACATAAAATCAGAATAAAAAAAGTCATCAAATAGTGCGCCTTTGTGATTGACTTAGACGACTTTGTGGTAAATACTTTTCTTTATGAACCCAAACCAAATCCAACTTACAGTCCCGAACCAGGTCGACTATGTACCCCTGATTTTGTCAGTGGTGCGGAATATGTCTGAAATGGCCGGCTTTAATACAGGTGACATCCTTCGTGTAGAAATGGGTGTCGAAGAAGCCGTCGCCAATGTCATACAACACGCATTTAACCCTGGCGAAGAAGCTTCCTTTACATTGATTCTTAGCCGGGAGCCTCTGGGCCTGAACATCGTCATCAAAGAACAAGGAATCCCATACGACTTCAGCCTCATTCCAGAATACAAGAAAGATCACCTGGGCACAGATCTGGAAGGGAAGGGATTGGGTAACTTTATGGTAAAAAGTATGCTTGATGAAGTCACCTACGTAAACCTTGGAAAGGAAGGCCGGGAAATCCGGATGTTCAAATACTTGTCGGGCAAGCCTATCGATCAAACCATGGAAGCAAGCGAACTGGCAAAAGCCAGGGCTGCGATGGACGAAGAGGTTTTGCCAAAGGGCTCTGTACAATTCAGCGTCCGCCGTATGCGCCCGGAGGAGGCCGTTGAGGTTTCAAGAGGCGCCTATAGTTCTTATGGTTATACCTATGTGCTTGACCATATCTATTATCCGGAAAGAATCAGGGAAATGAACGAACGCGATGAACTTATCTCGCTGGTTGCAGTAACACCTGATAACATCGTGATCGGTCATGCCGCTTTGGAAATTGAAGAAAGGGATCCAAGAGTCCCCCAACTGGGTGTTGCCTTTACCATGCCAAAATACAGGGGGCAAGGCTGTCTCAATGTAATCACTCCCATCCGGATTGAGATTGCCAGGGAAAAAAATTTCTTTGCCATGTATGCCCGCTGTGTCACATCCCATCCCTATTCGCAAAAATCAATTATCAGATACGATTTTAATGATGTGGCGCTTTTGCTGTCGAGTGGTGTGGAGCGGGAATTCAAGGGCATCCTCGATGGAAAATTGCAAAGAGAAAGTGTTGCTATTATGTTCCGCTTTCTTCAATTCCCGGAAAACCTTGAATTGTATGCTCCTGTTCATCACCAGGAAATGATACGGTTTATCTATGAAAAACTTGGCGTTCATCCCACTTTCACCAGGACAAATAATACTCTTGTACTTCCTCCCGGAGAAAGCATTGTCAGCATGCAACCGGAAACGGTGAACAAAGTGGCAAAGCTTACTATCATTAAATACGGAGAAGATATTATTCAACAAATCAATCACAACCTCCGCGAACTTTGTCTGCAACGTTATGAAACCATTTATTTGTTTTTGCCGATGAAGGAAGAGGCAACGGCATCTCTGACAAAGGATTTCGAAAAGATGGGATTTTATTTCGCAGGCGTGATGCCAGGTTCTGACAACCGTGACTGCCTGATCCTTCAATATCAGAACAACTACATCATTGATTTTTCCAGAATACAGTTAGCCACGGAAACCGGACGGACCTTGCTGGAATATATTATTCGTCAACAGAAACAATAATTTCACAGGATGAAACCAAACCAAATTCAGGTAACGATCCCGAACCAGGTGGACTATGTGCCCCTGATCCTGTCAGTGGTGCGTAATATGTCGGAAATGGCAGGATTTAAAACAGGTGACATTCTCCGTATCGAAATGGGTGTTGAAGAAGCCGTTGCCAATGTGATTAAACACGCTTTCGCTCCCGGGGAAGAAGCATCCTTTGACCTGACATTAAGCCGGGAAACCCTGGGAATCAGTGTCATTATTAAAGAAAAAGGAATCCCTTATGACTTCAGCCTCATTCCTGAATATAAGAAAGATCAGCTGGGCGTAGACCTGGAAGGCAAGGGCCTGGGCAATTTTATGGTTAAAAGTCTTCTCGACGAAGTCACCTATGTAAACCTGGGGAAAGAAGGCAGGGAAATCCGCATGTTCAAATACCTTTCGGGTAAGCCCATCGACCAAACCATGGCTGCAGATGAACTTGTAAAAGCCAGGGCAGCCATGGAAGAAGAGGTATTGCCAAAGGGCTCTGTTGAGTTCACTGTCCGCCGTATGCTCCCTGAAGAGGCCGTGGAAGTCTCAAGAGGTGCTTACAGTTCTTATGGTTATACCTATGTGCTTGATCATATTTATTATCCCGACAGAGTGCGGGAGCTAAACGAACGTGATGAACTTATCTCCATGGTGGCAGTGACTTCCGACAATATCGTGATCGGTCATGCCGCCCTTGAAGTCGAGGAAAGAGATCCAAAAGTACCCCAGGTGGGTGTCGCTTTTACCATGCCAAAATATAGGGGGCAAGGCTGTCTCAATGTACTCACACCCAGGCTGATCGAAATCGGAATTGAATATAATTTCTATGGAATTTATGGCCGTGCAGTAACAACCCATCCCTATTCACAAAAATCTATCATCAGATACGGTTTTAATGATGTGGCCCTATTGTTGTCAAGTGGCGTGGAGCGGGAATACAAAGGCATTTTGGAAGGAAAATCGCAAAGAGAAAGTGTTACTATTATGTTCCTCTTTCTTCAGTTCCCGGAAAACCTTGAATTGTATGCCCCTCTTCATCACCAGGAAATGATCGGGTATATCTATAATAAACTGGGAGTTAATCCCAGTTTCGTCAAGACACAAGAATCTATTGTACTGCCTCCGGGGGAAAGCATGGTCACTATGCAACCGGAAACTGTTAATAAAGTCGCCAAACTTACGATTGTAAAATATGGAGATGACATTATTCCCCAGATCAATTCCAACCTGCGGGAACTTTGTTTGCAGCGCTATGAAACAATTTACCTGTTTTTACCCATGAAAGAAGAGGCCACAGCCTTACTGACAAAGGAATTCGAAAAAATGGGATTTTATTTCGCAGGTGTGATGCCGGGATCCGACCGCCGGGACTGTCTCATTCTGCAATATCAGAACAACTATGTCATTGATTTCTCGAGAATCCAGCTGGCTTCAGAAACCGGGCAAAAGTTGTTGGAATATATCAGGAAGCAGCTTAATAAGGATGAAGGATGATATATGAAGGATGAGCAGTCCCTGGGAACGGGCCGATGAATCCTGGTGTTTGGGAAGGAGGGCTTATTAAAATTGATTCTATCGGGCACGGTCTTAATTGTGTCCAGGGATTCTCAAACACGACAGTTATTGATACACTTATCGTGGCACAAGCTTCATTTACAGTAAACCCGGGAGGTACAGAAAACGCCATTCATCCTGTTATGAGTTCAGATCCAGTCTATTCTTATGGAGGATGTGTTGAGAATACCATAGGTATTACTGAGCCCATCTCTAACAAACAAATATCTTTTTTCCCCAACCCTTCCAAGGGTCATTTTACCATGCTGAAAAAGGTCAATAATTCATCTCAACTCATCATATATAATACTCTTGGCGATAAAATATTTGAATCAACACTTACAAATCACCAATCCGAAATTGACTTATCAACTCAAGCAAATGGGATTTATTTCTACAAGGTCACTTTTCCTGATATGACAATTGAAAGTGGGAAGCTAATTGTTTTAAAGGGAAACGATTAATAATAAAATCCAGTCTGACGACCAATTTTTGTTTAATTTGAATTTTGTATCTTTGATAAAAAAACAATGAGTGCTATAATTATTAAAGCTGATAATCAAAACACAAAGATCCTAAAAGAGCTTGCAAAAAAACTTGGTGCAAATGTTTTAACTATCAATGAGGAACAATATGAAGACCTTGCACTTGGGATATTAATGGACAAGACTAAGACAGGCAAAACTGTCAGTCGAGAATCTATCATGAAAAAATTGAATGCTAAATGATTGTTGAGTTCGACAAGTCGTTTGAGAAGTCATTAAGACATATTTACGATCCTGTCATTTTAACACGACTTGAAAAAATAATTATACATATCGAAAATTCCGCCTCTCTGTCACAGATAGCAAACATCAAAAAACTTAGCGGATACACAACTTATTACAGAATCAGAATTGGTGAGTACCGTGTTGGCTTTGAAATCCTTAACAAAAACACGCTGAGATTTATTGTAATCGCGAACAGAAAGGACATTTATAAAATTTTTCCTTAGTAACAACTTCCAACAATTCAAATGAAACCTACCCTCCTCATCCTTGCTGCCGGTATTGGCAGCCGCTATGGAAGCCTGAAACAAGTTGATCCTGTCGGGCCTTCCGGCGAAACCATTATGGACTATTCCGTCTATGACGCCATTCGTGCCGGCTTTGGCAAAATCGTTTTCGTCATCCGTAAAGACATTGAAAAAGAATTCCGCGAATTAATACTTCCCAAATATGAAGGGAAGATAAATATCGAGTTTGCTTTTCAGGAAGTCGAAAGTCTTCCTGCTGGATTCACAGCACCTGCAGGACGATCAAAACCCTGGGGAACCGGTCATGCTGTGCTGGTTGCCAAAGATGTGGTCAAAGAACCCTTTGCCATTATCAACGCCGATGATTTTTATGGTCCTGAAGCTTTTAGCACGATCAGCGAATTTTTGCAAGGGGATCCGGAAACGCTGCAATCGCATTATGCTATGGTTGGGTATCTTTTAAAGAATACGCTCTCTGACCATGGATTTGTATCTCGTGGTATCTGTAAAACAGATAAAAATGGCTTACTCGTTGAAGTTGTCGAGCGAACCGCAATTCGAAGCATCGGTGGCTGGCCTGCCTATTCTGAGGATGAAAAAGAAACAATCTACCTTCCAACTGATGCCATCGTCTCCATGAATTTTTGGGGATTTATGCCCTCAGGATTTAATTTACTTGAAGGACTTTTTACTGACTTTCTCAGCCAAAAAGGACAAGATCAAAAATCAGAGTTTTACTTGTCATCGGCGGTCGATGATCTGATTAAAGCCGAAAAACTCAAGGTTCGTGTTTTGCGCAGCCCTGCACAATGGTTTGGTGTTACTTATAAAGAAGACAAAGCAATGGTCGTTGAAAGATTGAACAGTATGGTAAACAACGGAATCTACCCTCCGGCATTATGGATATAAGCAGTTGGGGGATGCGGGAATTGGTCACGCTGATCAATAAGTTCCGTATTACCAGTGAAATTAGCGGGGTCAATAGAATCATAGAGGGACATATTCATGACTCATTCAGAATCACTACTGTTGAAGGCTCCGAGTTTGTTCTGCAACGAATCAACGCCTTTGTTTTTAAGGATGTTGATACCCTCATGAATAATCTCGGCAAAGTACTTTCCCATCTTGAAAACCGGAGAAAAAAAACCCCGAGTCATTTTCCTGCTTCTCTGTGCCTTGTAAACACATGGAACGGCAAATCATTTCTGAGTACGCCGGATGGTAATTTTTGGAGGTTATTTCAATATATCCCGAATAGCCATGTATATAATACTGTTAGCGAACCTTTGCTCGCCTATGAAGGGGGAAAAGCTTTTGGGGCTTTCCTGTTGGAGTTGTCGGATCTTGACCCAAAGCAGCTGAAGGTAATTCTGCCTCGCTTTCATGATTTCAATTTTCGCTATCAGGCTTATGAGGATAGCGTTCAGTCCAATAAAGCCGACAGGTTAAAAGATATTGCTGAGGAAATCAATTTTGTGGCGGGAAACAAAACCACCATGCTTGAATTTAACGATGTGATTACTGAAGGGACAGTTCCTGTGCGTGTCACGCATAATGACACCAAATTCAACAACATCTTGTTTGACAACAAAAACCAACCTCTTTGTGTGATAGACCTGGATACAGTAATGCCCGGCTCAATGTTGCACGACTATGGAGATGCCATACGTACTGTAGCCAATACTGCAAAAGAAGATGAGACGGATTTGACCAAGGTCACTTTCAATTTCCCAATCTTTCGGGCATTTACCAAGGGTTATCTGAAGAGTGCTGCAGGTGTGCTTACGCCGACAGAAGTTGCAAACCTCCCAAACTCAGCCATCTACCTGACTTTTCTGATTGGGCTTCGCTTTTTGACAGACCATCTCAATGGCGATGAATATTATCATATCAGCAGGCCCAGCCACAACCTTGATCGGGCCAGGGTGCAGTTTGCAATGGTTCGCGCGATGCAAACCCAATTAAAAAAAATGAATCAAACCATAAAAGAAATAATGCCGTAAAACTATGCGTAGCACTTTTCAACTTCTATTATTCATCTCCATCCTATTATCCTCTGTATTTGTTTTTGGGAGAAACAAAACCCTCAATATTATCCCACAACCTACTGAACAGAAAGCGCTCAGAGGAAGCTTTCCCCTGAACAACTCCACTTCCATTATCATTCAGGGTTCTAATAAAGAACTTCATGACCTGGCAGTCTTTTTCAGCGAGAAGATAAAACTGGCCGGCGGGCCGGCACTTCAGATTATTAATGAAAAATCAGAAACCAAAAAAATCAGAAATGCCATATATTTCAGTTTAACTGGAGCTGATCCGGCGCTTGGGAAAGAAGGCTATGAGTTAGAAGTCACCAAAAAAGGAATACTTCTCAAAGCCAATGCAGGCAATGGAATCTTTTACGGCATTCAAAGTCTTTTCCAACTAATGCCGCCTGAAGTCGAATCTACAAGCAATCCATCAGCGATCATTTGGCAGGTACAAGCCGTAAGGATTAAGGATACCCCGCGTTATTCCTATAGAGGGATGCATCTCGATTGTTCCAGGCATTTTTTTCCAGTGGATTTCGTGAAGAAATACATAGATCTTTTGTCTATGTATAAGATGAATACCTTTCATTGGCACCTGACGGATGACCAGGGATGGCGCATAGAAATCAAGAAATATCCAAAGCTTACCACTATTGGCGCAATCAGGAAAGGAACCCAGCTTGCCAAAACTGATGAAACCGACAACAAACCCTACGGTGGATTTTACAGTCAGGATCAGGTAAAGGAAGTTGTCGCCTATGCAGCGCAAAGGTTTGTCAGAGTGATGCCTGAAATTGAGATGCCCGGCCACAGTATTGCGGCCCTGGCAGCATACCCGAAATATTCCTGCCGCCAGGTGCCCCTGGAAATCCGAACCAACTGGGGTGTATCTGATGATGTTTTTTGCCCCGGGAATGACAGCACATTTATATTTATCCAGGACATACTTACTGAGGTAATAGCCTTGTTTCCATCTGAATATATTCATGTGGGCGGCGATGAATGTCCCAAATCGCAATGGGCAAAATGCCCCAAATGCCAACAGCGGATGAAGACAGAAGGACTAAAAAATGAACTGGAGCTGCAAAGCTATTTCATCAAACGGATAGAGAAATTCCTCAACGAACATGGAAAGAAACTGGTAGGATGGGATGAGATCCTTGAGGGTGGTTTACCGGCCCAGGCTGCAGTAATGTCGTGGCGTGGATTTGAGGGGGGTATTGAAGCCGCAAAACAAGGCCATGATGTCATGATGACCCCCGGGCATTATTGCTATTTCGACCACTATCAGGGCGATCCTTCTTATGAACCCCTTGCAATCGGAGGCTATACCAATCTGAAGGAAGTTTATTCTTTTGAGCCTACTCCTGCAGAATTAAGTCCTGAGCAAGCAAAACATATAATCGGAGCCCAGGGTAATCTCTGGACAGAATATATTGAGACTCCTGAACATGCTGAATATATGGCTTATCCGCGGGCTATCGCTTTGGCAGAGGTCAATTGGTCAACAGCAAAAAGCAGGGATTGGGAAGACTTCACACGAAGACTCAAGTCTCATTTTAACAGGCTCAGTCTTAAAAAAGTAAATTACGCTAAAAGCCTGTATGAAGTTGCGATCAACACCATTCCTGGTAAGGACAATAAAGGCATGATGATTAGTCTAAATTCCGACTGGAAGGATATGGCAATCCGTTATACCCTTGACAATAGTGATCCTACAGAAAAATCGCTCCTATTTAAAGAAGCTTTTAGCCTCAGCAAAACCAGCATAGCTAAAGCGGGCCTATTCGACAATGAACAACTGAAAAGCCGGATAAGCACAAAAACCATCCTCATTCATAAAGCCTTTGGAAAACCGGTTACGCTGCTGCAAAAATACAGTCCAAAATATGTAGGACATGGTGACCCAAGCATGGTTGACGGACAAAAAGGAACGGCAGCATTTCGCGCGGGAGAATGGCAGGGCTATGAAGGCAACGATCTGGAGCAAGTCATTGACCTTGGAGAACCAATACTAATCAATAAGATAAGTGCAGGATTTTTAAAGAACATTTATAGCTGGATCTTCTTCCCGGTCAAAGTGGAATTTTATATTTCCCAGGATGGCAAAACATTTGAACTCGCAGGCACTATTGAAGAACCACTTGTCAAAGGAAAAGGTGTGGATCTGAAAACATTTGTCCAGGATCTTCAAGGAAAATCTGCGCGCTATATCAAGGTACATGCCGTCAACCCTGGTGTTTGTCCTGCCTGGCATGAAGCTGCCGGACAGCCTTGCTGGATTTTTGCGGATGAGATTGAGGTAGAATAGAAGAAAAACCTGAGGACGTGTACTCGGGGACTCAGGCAAATTTATTTTTATCCTCGCTATTGAATTGTTTTTATTTTTGTTCGCAATTCTTATGAATTAATTTTAATCCACTGAAATTATGAATACACGACGTATTTTGGGTTTAATATTCCTGCTGGTTCTGTTCTTAGGACCTCAATCTTATTCCCAGAGCTTTATAAAAAAGATACAGAACAAAGCAGAAGATGAAGCCATAAAGAAGATGTTCAATGAGGATAAAAAGAAGGATAAAAATACAGATCCTAATGCCTCAAAAGACCAGGCAGATCCTAATGCGCAGAAGAGTTCCGGAAAGAAGTCAGTCCAGAATACAGAAGGGGGAGGCATGTCGAACACCCCACCCGATGTTCTAGCCAGCATTAAATCAGCAAAAACAGCCTATGAGGCAAAAAATTATGGAGATGCCCGCTTTGCGGTTCGCCAGGCCATCCAGGGCGTTGAACTTGAGATCGGGAAAAACATTCTCAAAACCTTACCTGATCGGGCTGACGGGCTGCCGAAGGAAGATAAAGAGGATCTCGTTACCAGTACCGGTTCTGGATTTGCAGGCTTGACAATTCAAAGAGTATACCGGACCGATAACAAGGAACTCACCCTAAGTATCATGAACGATGCCCCCATGCTGATGGGAATTAATATGTACCTGAACAATCCGGGGGTCTCCTCGAACGACTCTGAAAACAAAGTGAAACAGATACAATTCAATGAATATCGAGGAGTACTTCAATATGATCAAAGTTCAGGTTATACTGTAAGCGTACCTTTCGGGCAGGCTTCTCTTTTTGTGGTTAAAGGAGTCAACTATAAAAATGAGAATGACATTTTGAATGCAGCTAAACTGTTTGATCTGAACAAAATTAAAACTGAATTAGGAGAAAAATGAGAACGATAAAATATACCCTCGCAATCGTGGCCTTTTGCCTGACAATCCCATGCCTGAGGGCACAGGAGACTGCGGCTAAGTTATCAGAAGCCGAAAAAGCATTTGCTGAAAAAAATTATGACAATACCCGCTTCGCCCTTCAGCAGGCTTTGCTGGAGATCAACAAAGCTATCGGGAAAGACATCCTGGATATCTTACCAAAAAAACTAAACGACCTCAACTTTAATGAGAAAGATGATAACATCAGCGGTGCTGCCGGCATTGCTGGTCTGTTCGTCAGCCGCAGCTATGGCGCTGCAGAAAAGAGTGGGAGCCTGGAGATCATGAGTGATTCACCCATGCTAACTTCTTTGAATGCACTGCTATCGATGCCAGCCATGATGGGAGCTTCTGATCCCAATCAAAAAAGGATAAAAGTCAATGGCTACAAATCATTATTGCAAAAGGGAGCAGGAGAAAATGGAATCGTGACCTATGATTTGCAGATCCCAATGAACCAAACCCTGGTCTCATTGAGACTGAAAGGGATTCCAGCAGAGAATGACGTGATCACTATAGCGAATAGCCTTCCTTTAGATCAGATTGCAAAGCTGGCGAAATAGTAATTTCTTTCAGATAATCAACCCAAAACCTTGGATTTGAGTTCATCTCATTCATTGGGTTTTGAAGTGATGAAGTATCCTCCTCATCTGTCCTTATGGTATTCTTCAGGTAATTCACCCAATAGGTTGAATCATCCAGCATAGGATTCTTAACAGCCGTAGTTTCAGAGGCCACCGGATCATTTCCAATTGAAATCACAGAACTTGTCAGGGAAGCAAAGTTGGTTTTTGAATTCAGTGCTTTGGTATCGCTTGCCTGAAGATTGCTGAAGATAAACAGGGTCCCAGCAATTAAACTGATTCTGAAAATATTGTTTAAAGTTTGAACTGTCGTTTTCATATAAATTAATTTTTTGATGTTTCGTTTTGTTCTTATGACGACAAAACTACGTCAATGTTACAGCCTGGTAAAACACAAATCGGTGAACCGGGGAACATTGTCGGTGAACCAGGGAATGTCATGTTTTTATGAAACATTTAATTTTCTGTAGTTCCCAGAGGCGATTTTACACAATTTCTGCGTAATTTTCGGCAGATATATGATTCAGGTTGAACTAAAAGAGACTCCAGTGAACCGTCACCAATTCTCATTACAAAAAGCCCTACTGCTCCTCCTTTTATTCCCCCTGCAGTTATTTTCACAGGAAAGCCCGGAAGCAAAGGCATCCCGGATGCAATGGTTTTCGGATGCAAAGCTGGGCATCTTTGTCCATTATGGAATTTATGCTGTCAATGGGATTGATGAGAGCTGGTCGTTCCATAATGGGAAGATCTCGCACGAAGATTATATGAAACAGCTGAATGGCTTTACTGCGAAGAACTATGATCCTGCAGCCTGGGCTGATCTCTTTTCTGAAAGTGGCGCCAAATATGCCGTAATGACGAGTATGCACCATGACGGTGTGGCTCTGTGGGATTCAAAAGTCAATGAGTTAAATGTCCTAAAAAAGACACCTGCAAAACGAGATCTCCTGGCGCCTTACTGTAAGGCCATGCGCGACAAAGGACTTAAAGTAGGTTTGTACTATTCCCTCCTAGACTGGTCGCATCCCGACTATCCAGAATTCCTGAGAGACCAGAAACGTTATGAAAAAGACAGCCTTCGCTGGAACAAGTTCCTTGGATTTCTTAATGCACAACTCGATGACCTGGGAACTCATTACAAACCCGATCTCTGGTGGTTCGACGGGGACTGGGAGCAAAGCGCTGAAAAATGGAAAGCAAAGGAGATCCGGGAAAAACTTTTCGTGCAGAATCCCAAAACCATTATTAATTCCAGGCTCCAGGGATATGGAGACTATGACACACCAGAACAAGGCATTCCTATTGGGAAACAGAAAACACCTTACTGGGAGCTTTGTATGACCATCAATGATTCCTGGGGATATCAGCCAACAGACATAGAATTTAAAAGTCCGAATGAAATCATCCGCATCTTTGCTGACTGTATCAGCCTGGGTGGCAATATGTTACTGGACGTGGGGCCGAAAGAAGACGGTACTATTCCTGCTGAAGAGGTAGCTGTACTCAAAGAACTGGGCCGATGGACAAAGAAACATGCCCCTGCCATTTATGGCACCAAAGCAGGAATTCCAAGAGACTGGTTCTCAGGACCCAGCACTTTGTCGGCCGACAGCACCAAATTATATTTATTTGTAGAACACAAGCCAAACGGGCCCTTATTTGTGAAAGGTCTGAAAAACAATGTTCGTACGGCCTGGGTAGTTGGAAAAGGCAACAGCCTGAATTTTAAAATTCAAATGAAAGCCTGGTGGAGCCAAAGCCCTGGACTCCTGCTGGTCGATGTCCCGGATGATTGCCTTGACCCGCAAATCACTGTTATCTGCGTATCTTTGGAGGGTAAATTGAAACCCTGAGGAATTCACTCATGAAAAAAATATCAATTATTTTCCTTTTGGCCATTGTGGTAGCAAGTCTGCATGCCCAGACATTCCCGGATCAGGGGATAGTTTTCAAGGATAATGAGGTTCCACGCATTGACATTCTAATTAACCCTGACAGCCTTGCCTTAATATACACTGAACTGGAGGACATTTATGAATACCATGCCATTTTCATCTTTCATAATTCACTGATTCCACACGAAACCATTCATAATATAGGCTTTCGATTGCGGGGAGGGACTTCCTTGTTTTCTCAAAAGAAATCGTTTAAAGTTTCTTTTAACACATGGATTGCCGGGCAGAAATATGACAACCTCGAAAAGCTGAATCTTAATGGAGAGCATAATGATCCTGGCATTATACGTTCCAAGCTCTGTTGGAACCTCTTTAAACGTTTCGGCGTACCGGCACCCAGGGCATCACATACACAGGTTTACATTAATGGGAGTTATTATGGTTTATATGTCAATGTTGAACATATTGATGACCAGTTCGTAAAAAGCCGCTTCGGAGATAACAATGGAAATCTGTATAAGTGCCTTTATCCTGCTGATCTTCAATATCTTGGCAGCAATCCGAATCTTTATAAACTGGAAAGTGGTGGCCGCAGGGTCTATGAATTAAAAACCAACAATACTGCTGACGATTACAGTGACCTGGCCCATTTCATTGATGTATTGAACAATTGCGCCTCTGATTCATTGCAACTCAAACTGGATCAGGTATTCAATGTACAATCTTATTTAAAATATCTTGTTATAGAGTTTATGACAGGGCATTGGGACGGGTATTCGTATAATAATAACAATTACTATCTCTACCACAACCTGGCAAGCAACAAGTTTGAATTTATCCCCTATGATACGGACAATACTTATGGGATTGACTGGATGAATATTAATTGGGGGACGCGCAATATCTACAATTGGGCTTCTTCTGATCCAAGGCCACTCACGAAGAGAATACTCCAAAATCCTTTATATCGTAATGAGTTTTCATTTTACATAAAGCAATTTTTAAAGGAATATTTCAACACCCAGAAAATGTTTCCTGAGATCGACAGCATTTATACGATGATTTACGGATATGCTTCATTTGATCCATATCGTTCGCTGGATTATGGATGGAATATGCAAAATTTTACTGATTCCTATACCCAGGCATTGGGAGGACATGTTAAGTACGGCTTGAAACCATTTATAGGCACCCGCTACAATTATGCCATGCAACAACTGATTATTGAAACCACCCCCCTATTGTATATCAATGAATTCATGGCAAGTAACAGCAGTACAATTGCTGATGAGTTCGGGGAATATGACGACTGGATCGAGATTTATAATGGTGACAGTGGGCCGGTCTGGCTGGGAGACAAATATTTAACAGATAACCTCAACAAGCCTGACAAATGGAAATTGCCTCAAATCAACCTGAATGCCGGCTCCTTTCTGTTGATCTGGGCAGATGGGGATTCACTTCAGGGTGATCACCACACGAACTTCAAACTTTCTGCCGGAGGTGAGCAAATCGGAATTTTTACATCCCTGGCAAACGGGAGCATCCCCATTGATGCGCTTACTTTTGGGGCGCAAACTACAGATGTACCTATGGGGCTTTTGCCTAATGGAGCCGGCATGATGCAGGTGCTGCAAATCCCGACACCAGGAGCTTCCAACAACATCAATCTTGGAATTGAAGATCATATCTTGGCTGATGGAGATATCAGCGTTTTCCCAAATCCCTTTCATGATAATTTTATTGTTCGGGTGAACCATCTACCGGCTTCCGGGGATTTCAAGGTATTGATACATGATGTTTTGGGGAGGCTTGTATTTGAGCGTGAAGTATATAAACAGGATGGGCTGGATGGACAGGATATTGGAATCACTCCGGGGGAACTTAGGCCAGGAATGTATTTTATCTCAATGACTTTGACTGATCATTCGGGAAGGACTTATACTTTGGCTGGTAAGAAACTAATTAGGAACTAATCTCTGGACAAACTATTTAAAACTCCGTGAACTCTGAGTCAAAAATCCGTGACCTCCGTGTGAAACAAAAAGACTAGTTCCGGGCAACCTTTCAAATAAAAGGAGTCTATATATTATAAGTTCTTTTATATAACAATCACAGTCATGAAAAAATTATTACTCCTGGTAATCCTGTTTTTCTCTGTTACCCATTTATTTTCTTCTCATTTCATGGGCGGTGAGATCACCTGGGAATGCCTGCCAAACGGCAATTTCCGCTTTATTATGCATGTTTACAGAGAGTGTCAGGGATGTTTTACGTGTTATCAAAATACAGAATACCTACAAACAAATGCACCTGGCTTCTCTTCTCAGGGTATTGCTATTTCTCTATACCCCACAGACATCCTTGGAAAAAAAGATATTTCACCGGACTGTAATTCCAATTCAACTTTCCCTCACATCTATTGTTACCCGGCCCCTTCTCTACCCAATACAGGAGCTGTTGAGGAATATACCTATACGACTGATCGTGACTATCCGAACGGCGTTGACTTACCTGCTACGGCTATTCCAGCCACTGGTTGGTATTTTGCCTTTTCAGGCAGCGCACGTAACCCCTGTACCAATTACTCAAACTCGGGAATTCAGGACTGGTGGCTTCGCGCTATTATGTACCCTTATCCTGGCACGACCGCTGACAATTGTTGGGACAATAGCCCTGAATTCGGGGAAAACCCTACCACAATAATTTGTACAGCTTATCCTTTTACATACAATCCCAATGGAGATGATAAAGAATTGGATTCTTTATCCTATGAATGGGCAAAACCCATGGTAAGTCAAACGAACGTCCTTAGCCCGGCTGCTACCGGCTACTCATTTAATAGCCCCTTGCCAGGAATCTTTCAAAATCCAAATAACATTCCGGCCCAGGTTGATCCTGTCACCGGGGAAATCTCCTTTACCTCATTCACAAGTGGTGCGTTTATTACTTCATTAAAAGTAACTGCTTATAAGAACGGCATTAAAAACGCCGAGATTTTTCGTGAAATGCAGGTCGTTTTATTGAATTGTCCAACAGCTTCGCCAACTTCTCCTCCAAATACGCCACCAGTAGTTGATCCACCCTTTACCAATCCATTAACAGGATTATATACGGAATACACCGATTCGGTGGTTGCTGGAACCTTAGTGAACTTTTTTTATAATGCAGTGGATTTTGACAGTTTAAACAGGGATACCATTACGGGGATGTATGATATGCAATTAGTCAGCATTTTTGCTTCAGGACAGCAATTCAATCCTATTGACTTTACCAACAGCATCAGCGGTTGTTTAACGCCTCCCTGCGCCACATTGAATCCCCCACCCCCGGCTTCCAGCTATGTTTATACAGCCACGAATTTTGTTTGGCAAACCACTTATGATCATTTGTTGGCTGGAACTGGTGACACCAATCATTTGTATTTCAAAACCTACCTATTCCATTTTAAAGTAAGTGATGACTTTTGCCCGGTGCCTGCATTCCGTTATAAAACCATTAAAATTGTTGTTGTTAGCCCCAATTTGGTCAATGGATTGCCAAATATTGCAGCACAAAATGATAAGTTTTCCCTGGAACAAAATGTGCCCAACCCATTCAATGTCAATACTGAAATCTCATACTTTATCCCAGAACCAGGGAAAGTGAGCCTAAAAATTTATGACCTCCTGGGAAAAGAAATTACATGCTTGATTGACGAGTTTCAATCTGCTGGCTTGCATTCGCTAAAAATGGAAGCCGGTCTCCTCCCAAACGGAGTTTATACGTATCGTCTTGAAGCTCACGGTAACTCAAGATCCTATACAAAAACAAGATTGATGATCCTCAGTGAACCCTGATTGTTAAAGTAATTCATATCTTTGTCATGTGAAAATCATAGCAACGATATTTTCTTTTTATATTCTCTTGCTCACGGCAATGCCCTGCATTGATGTCCAAAATGATCAATGTGCCCATAAAACAGAATTAAATAGCAGCAACAATGACAATCACCAGGAAAACGCCGATCATTGTTCCCCTTTCTGCACCTGTTATTGCTGTGTTTCCCCTGTGATCCAGCAGATCAGTGTTGTCAGGTTCGACTGCTTCCCTTTTCAAATAAATCACATTTTCGGTTATTCTTCCGAATCTTTAGCAACACCTGCCTCTTCCATCTGGCAGCCCCCCAAAATAGGCTAATTCCTAAGACTCCATTCTCTTTCACTTTTCGTTTTTCACTTTTCACTCCTAAACTGAAAAGGAAATCCATTTTCATTTGAATCTTCACTTGCTACGCTATGATTGAAAACATCATCCATTTTTCTATAAAAAATAAATTCATTGTTGGGCTATTTGTTATAGCGCTGATCGGCTGGGGAACCTACTCCTTAACGGTTTTGCCTATCGATGCGATCCCCGACATCACCAACAACCAGGTACAGGTCATCTCGCTGGCTCCCTCGTTGGCAGTGCAGGAAGTCGAGAGCTTTATCACGGCACCGATTGAAGTGGCAGTGGCCAACATCCCAAACATCATTGAACTTCGTTCAATTTCGCGTCTCGGTCTATCTGTTGTTACTGTCGTATTTAAAGATGGTGTCAATGTATACTGGGCGCGGCAACAGCTCAGTGAAAAATTAAAAGCGGCAGAAGAGGCCATTCCACCCGGATTGGCACAAATTGAACTTGCCCCGATTTCTTCCGGGCTTGGTGAAATTTTTCAATACCAGCTCGCCGTTGAAAAAGGTTATGAAAAAAAATATACCCCAATGGAGTTGCGCACATTGCAAGACTGGACAGTTCGCCGGCAGATGCTTGGCACGCCGGGAGTCGCTGATATCAACAGTTATGGGGGTTTTGTCAAACAATACGAGATCGCCGTAAACCCTGAAAGACTCAGAGGGCTAGGACTTACGCTAACAGATATTTTCGATGCGCTGGAGCGTAACAACGAAAATACCGGAAGCGCTTATATCGACAAAAAACCCAATGCGTATTTCATCCGTAGCATTGGTCTCGTAAAAACCCTAGACGACATTGAAAAAATTGTCGTTAAGAATAATGTCTCCGGGATTCCTGTGCTGATCAGGGATATCGCTACCGTTCAATTTGGAAGCGCTACCCGCTACGGCGCGTTGGTTGTTGACACTTCAGAAGCTGTCGGGGGTGTCGTGATGATGTTAAAAGGCGAGAATGCCCATGCTGTCATCGATGATGTAAGCAAGCGAATAGCATCTATTCAAAAATCTCTTCCGAAAGGAGTTATCATCGAGCCTTACCTGAACCGCTCTGACCTGGTGGGGCGTGCCATTGGGACTGTCACTAAGAACTTACTGGAAGGTGCCTTGATCGTGATTTTTATCCTGGTGCTCCTTTTAGGAAATCTGCGTGCCGGGCTTATTGTAGCTTCAGTTATTCCACTTTCTATGTTGTTCGCCATTTCCCTGATGAACATTTTCGGGGTTTCCGGCAACCTGATGAGCCTGGGGGCCATCGACTTCGGGCTGATTGTGGATGGTGCCGTGATCATCGTGGAAAGTGTTGTACATCGCATCTACATGAGCAAACAACATCACCAGGGTGTTGCACGACTTTCTCAGCAGCAGATGAATGAAAATGTTTTTGATTCAGCCAGGAGGATGATGAGTTCTGCGACCTTCGGACAGGTCATCATACTTATCGTTTACTTACCCATTATGGCCTTGGTGGGGATTGAAGGGAAAATGTTCAGGCCGATGGCGGAAGTTGTGGCATTTGCTCTTTTAGGCGCTGCAATATTGTCTCTTACCTATGTACCCATGGCTTCAGCGCTGTTTTTGAGTAAAAAAACTACTCATAAGCGTAATTTCTCTGACACCTTAATGGAAAAAATGCACCAAGGCTTCGATCCCTTGCTGGACTTCGCCCTCAGGAGAAAATTATTCGTTACCATAACAGCAATCACAATCTTTCTTTGCAGCCTTTTCCTGTTTACCCGATTGGGCGGAGAATTCATCCCGCAACTCGAAGAAGGCGACCTTGCAGCAGGCGTCATGACCTTGCAGGGAGGATCACTCACCAATACCATCGACCAGGTAAAAAAAGCCAATAAAATCCTGATTGACAACTTCCCGGAAGTGAAACATGCCGTTTGCAAAATCGGGGCAGGAGAAATTCCGACCGACCCTACCCCAATGGAAACCGGGGATTATATCATCACGCTCAAGGACAAGAGTGAATGGACATCTGCAAAAACCAGGGAAGAGCTCGTGGACAAAATGAAAGACAAACTGGTTACCCTGGCAGGAGTTAAGTTTGAGTTTCAGCAACCCATACAGATGCGGTTTAATGAGTTTATGTCAGGCTCTAAACAGGATATTGCCATCAAAATTTTTGGGGATGACCTTACGATCCTGGCGGAGAAAGCAACGGAAGTTGAGAAAATCATCAGTGCAGTTGGCGGTGTTGAAGACATCAACGTAGAGAAGGTCACTGGCCTGGCCCAGGTCCAGGTAACTTACAACCGGGATCGCCTGGCACAATATGGTCTTTCGGTCGACGAGGTGAACCGTGTGCTTAGGGCTGCCTTTGCCGGGAGCCAGGCTGGGGTAGTATTTGATGAAGAAAAACGCTTTGCCCTGGTCGTTCGGCTTGACAAAGACTATCGCCAAAGCCTTGATGATGTGAAGAACCTCAGTGTGGCTCTGCCCAACGGAGGCCTGATCCCTTTTGAACAGGTTGCGGATGTCGATATTAAATCGGGCCCGGCCCAGGTCTCACGTGAGGATACCAAACGACGGATCACGGTAGGATTTAATGTCCGTAACCGGGATGTTCAAAGCGTCATCACAGAGGTTTCAGGCCTGGTCGACAAGAAAGTCATGATGCCCGTTGGATATTATATCTCTTATGGCGGACAATTCCAGAATCTGGAAGCTGCCAGGAACCGGTTGGCCATCGCAGTCCCTGTAGCCTTGTTGCTGATCTTTATCCTCCTGTATTTTACTTTTAATTCAGTAAAACAAAGCCTGCTTATTTTCACTGCTGTGCCGATGTCGGCCATTGGCGGTGTTATTGCCTTATGGATGCGGGGAATGAACTTCTCGATTTCGGCTGGGGTGGGATTTATCGCTTTGTTTGGCGTTGCCGTATTGAATGGCATTGTGCTCATCGCGGAGTTTAACCGGCTTGAGAAAGAGGGTGTCACGGATATAACAGAAAGGGTAAGGAAAGGCCTGCACAGCCGCTTAAGACCTGTGATCATGACGGCAGCAGTTGCCTCTTTAGGTTTCTTGCCTATGGCTTTATCTGTTTCGGCAGGAGCTGAAGTCCAGAAACCCCTGGCCACCGTTGTCATCGGAGGACTCATCACTGCAACCTTGCTGACGCTATTGGTACTACCTGTTTTCTATATTTTCTTTTCTTCTATAAGTTTCAAATTTTCCATGAAATCAAATAAGACAAAAGCACTGATGCTGCTGGTTCTGCTATTGACAGGCACCACTTACATCAGTCATGCTCAGCCGGCAAAAAGCAGGACGTTGTCCTTGCAAGATGCCATACAGATGGCTTTGGATAAAAATTATACACTGCATACTGCAGCCCTGACTGTTAAAGAACAAGCTGCACAGAAAGGCGCTGCCTGGGATATCCCAAAAACCTCGATTGACGGGCAATACGGACAGTTTAATTCCAATACGAATGACAATAGTTTTACGATCAGCCAGTCTTTTGCTTTTCCGTCAGTGTATGTGAACCAACAACGCCTGGCCAGGGCCAATGTGAAAAGCAGCCAATACCAGGAAAAGGCGCAACAGCTGGAAGTTGCGACACAAGTGAAGCAGGTTTACTGGCAGTTGGTTTACCTGTATTCCCGCTCGAGACAGATGCAGACAAAGGATAGTTTATTTTCGGGCCTGAGTCGGGCAGCTGAACTTCGTGCCAAAGCAGGTGAAACAAATCGCCTGGAAATGATCACAGCTCGCTCATTAAGCCTGGAAATAAAAAATGAACTCAACCAGCTCAATGCTGACATCGGAATATACAAACATAAGTTGCAAATTCTGCTGAACTCAAAGGAGGAGTTCTCGCCTGCTGATACCCAGTTAAAACGACTTGGGTTTTCGGTATTGCCAGATACCTTGTCATTGACGCAAAATGCCTCACTGTCGCGTGCAGCAGAAGAGGCAGAGGTCATGCGGCTGCAAAAAAAGGTAGAGTTCAGTAAGATGCTTCCGGATCTTAGTGTGGGATATTTTAGTCAGACGATCATTGGAACACAGGAAATAAATGGTGCAGGGAGGACTTTTGGCAGCAGCGACAGGTTCACCGGCCTTCAGGCGGGCATCACCATCCCCCTGTGGTTTATCCCAAATACTTCGAAGATTAAAGCGGCAGGCATCCGGGAACAGATTGCCCGCAATGAAGCTGAAGCCCTGGCGAAGTCGAGCAGGGATAACTACCAGGCTTTACTCGACGAATACAACAAATATTCAAGCAGCGTCAATTATTATGAACAGCAAGCCAATGCTGAAGCAGACCTTATCATCAGCCAGGCGAATCTGAGCTTTAAAGCCGGCGCTGTAGATTACCTGGATTATGTGATGAGCCTGAATACAGCGATGTCAATCAAACAAAATTACCTTGAGGCACTCAACAATTATAACCAAACCCTGATCAATATTGATTTTATCAGTGGTAAAATATTTTAATCAATTTACTATGAAACGTAACAATATTATATTCGTCACCATCCTTTATATATCATCCTTCATCCTTTTCTCATGCACCGAAAAAAAGACCGGAGGCACTGAGGCCAAGGACGCTGAAAATTTACCAGAAGATATCGTGGAAGTACGCGCCGACCAGGCCAAACTGGCGAATATCACCACCGGAACCATAGCGATGATGGACTTAAGCGGTTCATTGAAAGTAAGTGGCTTGGTATCGGTCAGTCCACAAAACCTAGCCACCGTTTGCATGCCAATGGGTGGCTTCATTAAAAGCACACTGCTGATGCCCGGAAGTGCGGTTAGCAAAGGACAAACACTTGCTATCATTGAAAACCAGGAATTCATCGACTTGCAACAGAATTACCTGGAAACCCGAAACAAGCTTGATTATGCGGAGGCTGAATATAATCGCCATACAGATCTATATAAAGAGGACGTATATTCCCAGAAAAATGTCCAGCAAGTCACCTCCGAATATAAAAATCTGAAAGCCCAGTTAAGGGCCCTGGAACAAAAGCTTTCCATGATAGGGATTAATCCGGCAGGACTGCTGGAGAGCAACATCAGCCGGACTGTTTCCATAGTATCTCCGATCTCAGGAAATGTTAAAACAGTAAATGTTAACGTTGGAAAATCCGTTTCACCCTCTGATGTATTGTTTGAGATCATCAACAGCGACAATCTCATCCTGGAACTGACGCTTTTCGAGAAAGATGCAGATAAAGTTTCTATTGGTCAGAAGTTGCATTTCTTCATCAACAACGAAGCAGAACAACATGAAGCGGCGATTTACCAGACGGGAAAAGCCATCAATGTTGACAAATCTTTTAAAGTTTATGCCAATGTCACTGAGACTTGCAAAAATGTGCTTCCGGGGATGTATGTCAACGCGATTATTGAGTCCTCCACCAACAAAGTGACAGCAGTACCTGCAGAAGCCGTGGTCAACTTCGATGACAAAGATTATATTTTCGTTTTCGTCAAGGACAAAGAAGAAGGCGGCAAAGCCTTCACCGAATACCGGATGATTGAAATTAAAAAAGGAGTGACTGATGGTGGATTCACCGAGATAATCCTACCGGAGAATTTCGATGTCAATACTGCAAAAGTTGTGGTTAAAGGAGCTTATAACTTATTGTCAGCCAAGAAGAACGCTGGCGAAATGAGCTGTGGATAGTTGGACAAGCATGTTGTATTAAACAGTAAATTTTTCTATCTTTGATACTTCTTGAAAATGGGAAAAGAGAAACATGGAAAAAGAAATCATTACTCGGCTCAACAGAACATTTGAAGAAGCCGCCTATGAACAGGATGGCATAGAATTTTGGTTTGCTCGAGAATTGCAACAATTATTAGGATATTCCGAATGGCGTAATTTCTTAAATGTTGTTGATAAAGCCAGGCAATCATGCGAAACCTCCCGCCAGACTGTGATTGATCATTTTGTTGACGTCAACAAAATGATCGAAATCGGAAAGGGTGGGCAAAGAGAGGTTGAGGATATCATGCTTACGCGCTATGCCAGTTACCTGATCGCTCAAAACGGTGATCCAAAAAAGGATCAAATCGCTTTTGCTCAAAGTTACTTTGCTATCCAAACCCGAAAACAGGAACTGTTGGAAGACCGAATTGCACTAATGGAACGATTACAGGCAAGAGAAAAATTATTGGCCACTGAAACTGAACTTTCAAAGAATATTTTCGAACGCGGAGTTGACAACAAAGGATTTGCAAATATACGCAGTAAGGGTGATGGTGCTTTATTTGGTGGTTACAATACACTGGCGATGAAGCACAAATTAGGAATACCGGAAAACCGGCCCTTAGCAGATTTCCTCCCAACAATTACCATTAAAGCAAAGGACCTTGCCACTGAAATAACTAATTTCAATGTCAGGAAAAACAATTATAAAGGGGAAAAGGCCATTACAAATGAACACCTCAAAAATAACAGGAACGTAAGAGGGTTGTTAAGT
>SESG01023537.1_pt1 | contig 36535 bp, 30 predicted proteins | sample 3171421 | NCBI WGS metagenome assembly SESG01 (sample SAMN10866946, study PRJNA518727) | freshwater metagenome | biome: subpolar coniferous forest; feature: holomictic lake; material: water; isolation source: holomictic Lake 227, 6 m and 8 m depth | place: Canada: near Kenora, Ontario | collected...
TATTGTCAGAAAAATTATGCTGCTGCCTTGCCTCAGTTTCTGAAGCTGGAAGACAATCCGCAGTATAAATCGATTGTTGCGTATTATATTGTGCAGATTTATTATGCTCAAAAGGACTATGACAAACTAAACGACCGCGCTGATATACTTTTAAAAAATAGTCCTGATAATAAAAATAATGCTGAAATCTACCGGATTGCCGGTGAAATAGCATACCGGAAACAGAATTACGATAAGGCTATCAATTATTTGAAAAGCTACGAAAAGCTATTTCCACAAGTACTTCGAAACGATATGTATCTGCTTGGATTATCATATTTTCAGACTAAAGATTACAACAATGCCGTTTTGTATTTATCAAAGGCAACATCCGAAAAAGATGAAATGACCGAAAATGCGTATATGCATTTGGGAAATTCATACCTTAAGCTAAAAGATTTTGCGAATGCCAAACTGGCTTTTGAGGCTTCGCTGTCAAGCAATTTCAACAAATCCGTTCGGGAAGAAGCCATGTTTAATTACGCACTGACTTGTTACGAGTCCACAACTGCTTTTGGTGAATCTATTTCGGCTTTCGAACAGTTTCTGAATGAATTCCCGAATTCGAAACATGCTGAAAAAGCTTTCGATTATTTGTCCACTGTTTACCTGACCACCAAAAACTACGAAGTTGCTTATCAATCCGTTCAGAAAATTAAATCGGCCAGTGCCTCTTTCCTTGAAACTAAACAATATATTCTGTATCAGTTAGGTACGGAAGCTTTTGTACAAAATAATTTTGAAAAAGCCATCAATCGTTTTACGCTGGCGTTGGAATTTGCTCCCGCCGGAAAGTATTCGGCTGAATGTTTGTACTGGCGCGCTGAAAGTAAGTATCGTATTAATCAACCCGAGCAAGCTATCGGCGATTTGAAAACGTTTTTCAGCAACAGCAACCTGAAATCGAGTGCTAATCAGGTTATGGCCAATTATTTGATGGCTTATTCCTATTTCTCAAAGAAAAACTACAGCGAATCGCTCAACTGGTTTTTGAAATATATCGACGCTGAAACCAATATGAAGGCTACAAGTTATCCCGACGCGATGAACCGCATTGGAGATTGCTATTTCAATAACCGCAATTTTGCTAAAGCGCAGCTATTTTACAGCAAGTCAGCCTCTGCAAGTCCGGCCTCAGCTGATTATTCGTTGTTTCAGGCAGCTTACGTAACCGGATTGCAGAAAAATTATGAATCCAAAATCACCAAACTTGAAAGTCTGATTAGTCAGTTTCCAACTTCAGGATATGTGGATAATGCACTTTATGAAATCGGACGAGCCTGGCTATTGCTCGAAAATAATGCGAAAGCCATTGCTACGTATCAACGTCTCTTGGAACAAAAACCAAGTGCTGATTTAGCCTGCAAAGCAGCATTGGAAATTGGTATGATTTATTTTAACGATAAAAACTACGATAAATCTATTGCAGCTTATAAAAATGTGATTACCAACTATCCGGGGACAGAGGAGGCCAACACAGCACTCGAAAGTCTGCAAACGGCTTATATAGAATCAAATGAAGTTTCAAATTACATGGCGTACATCAAAACCTTGGGCATGGGAACGAAATCGGGCACAGAAGATTCAATCTCATACATCGCAGCGGAGCATCAATACATGAATGCGAATTATTCAAAAGCCATAAGCGGATTGCAGACTTATTTGAATCAGTTTGGTCAGGATGCGCGATATGCGGGTATGGCTCAATACTATCTTGCTGAAAGTTATTATGTGACCGAAGATAAAGTTAATGCGTTGAAAGCCTATCAGGAAGTGCTCAAAATTACAGGAAATCAATTTACCGAAGAAGCTGCCCTGCGATGTTCCGAAATTACCTACGACCGCAAAGACTTTGCTTCAGCAATGACTTATTTCAAACAATTGGAAACAGTAGCCCATAGTGTCGATAATAAAAATATCAGTCGATTGGGGGTTCTACGTTGCAGTTTTTTTCTAAACAATTATCAAACCACCGTGAAAATTGCTGCCGAAATTGCTGCCGATCCGCATTCGGGTGAAGAAATGAAAGCTGAAGCCATATATAATCGTTCCAAAGCTTATCTGGCTTTAAATCAATTTGCTGAAGCGATAATTGATTTAAAAACACTTTCGACCGATACCCGCACAGCTACTGGTGCTGAAGCGAATTATCTATTGGCAAACTTGTATTTTGATCAGGGGAAAATGACCGATGTAGAACAAACGGTAATGGAATTTGCAAAGAAAAATACGCCGCATCAATTTTGGCTGGCACGGAGTTTTGTGCTGCTTGCCGATATGTATATCAAACTGAATAAAGATTTCCAGGCCAAACAATATTTGCTAAGTCTGCAGAAAAACTATAAACCGGTTGACGAAATTCAAAAGCTTATTACCGAACGCTTAAATGCAATCAGCGAAAGGGTTAAGAAAAGTATTATCAATTAATCAATTACCAATTGAAAAATTCATTCAATGAAAACTTCAAAATATATAACTTCAATTCTTTTATTTCTAAGTAGTACAGTCTTTATGACAGAAGCTCAGGATTCAATTCTGAACCGAAACGTGTCGGTGGAACGTGAGTACCGACCGATTATTCAGGATGCAGGGAAAATTAGTACTATTCCTCAGGTACTGGAACCTAAAGTCGAAAAAATGACGGCAAAGTACAGCGATTTCAATTTGCCACTCAATGCCGATTTCAATATTCATACACTTCCGGCAGCAGAACTTGCCGCTGAGAAAAATATAGCAAAACAGAATTATGCCCGCATTGGATTTGGATCTTACCTGAACACGCTCGTTGATGCGGCTTTTCCGCTTATCAATACTACCGATATGTTGCTTAATGTGAGTTTGAATCATTTGGGAACCCTTGAAGCAAAACGATTTCACACTAGCAGCAAAGCAGATATTTCTTTTTCAAAACTTTTCAAAACCTTTAATCTCTACGCCGGTGTGGGTGGTGGTCATGAGTATGTAAAGTATTATGGAAATAGTTTCAACAGGGATTCCATTGCAGATTTCAGTTCGATAGCAATAACTCAGGGAGGTTCCATTTATTCCGAAATAAATCGTGCAGGAGTAAATACATCCAGCCGTTTATACACAGTAAATGGGTTAGCAACCGATCCGAGCGCCGACACGTTCTGGCGACTTAATTCCGTGGTGGGTTTGCATTCGCTTGCTCTGGCAAAAGACATTCGGTATCAGGCTGAAGTAAAGTACAATCTTTTCAGTTCCATCAATGGACTCACAGAACATCAGATTCATACAGTGGCAAAGTTCAGTTCACCAAGCAAAAAAGACCGAATGGGGCTTTATTTGGACTTGTACAATATGATTTATAGTTCGACCACTATTCCTGCTTTCAATTTTTGGAATAGTTATTCCGTGTTGAATCTGAATCCGTATTATAGCATTGATCGTGAACAATGGAATGTACGCTTGGGTGTAAAATCAGCCGTTTCATTTGTTCAAGGAAATATTTTTAGCCCTTCGGCTGATATTAGCGGTGAGTGGAAACTTTTTCCAAAAGTCCTTACGGTTTACGCTGGAATAACAGGCGGTTACGAACTGAATTCGCTGGATAAAACCCTTGCTGAAAATCCATATTTGTTTTCCGACCTTCGGGTAAACGATACCTACACGCCTATGAATCTTTTTGCCGGAGTAAAAGCGAAGCCATTTTATAATGTGTTGATTGATGCGTATGTGGATTTTCGCCAGATCAACAATCAGTATTTCTTCGTGAATAAAGAATATAAATTAAACAATGCTTTTTCACCTATGTCAGTTGCTGATTCTTCACTATTCAGTAATCGTTTCAATGTGATTTACAGTAATGCAACGCTTTTAAAAGTTGGTGTGCGGATAAGCTACCACTGGCAAGACATTCTGAATGTGGAGTTGAAAGGTGCCTATAACGGTTGGAATGTGGCTACTGAACAATATGCCTGGAACAAGCCAAAATACGAAGCAGAACTGAATGTAGGCTATAAAATCGATAAGAGTTTCAGTGTTGCGGCTAATGGTTTTTATGAAGGTGGTCGCTTTGCTAAACTGGGCAGTGTTGCTATCACAATGCCTGACAAAATGGATGTCAACCTCAGTGTGAATTACCAGTACAACAAGCAATTCAGTGCTTTTGCCAAAATAAATAACCTTATAAACAGTCAGTATCAGGATTTCTATGGCTACGATGTGCAGGGAATTAATTTTATGCTGGGTGCTGCAGTTTCATTTTAAAATAAACGTATAGAAAACAAGGTTTACACTAAGAACCGCAAAGGATATTAATTCATCCTTTGCGGTTCTATTTTTTTTATTTCTTTGCGAAGTATGCGGTAAATTACTTTTAAAATTACTGTATCTATTAACCAATTTTATTCATTTTCAAAATTAATTTCTTACATTTGTCCTGTATTAATATTCAAATTTATAATCTGCCCTGACAACTTAAAACAGGGCATTAATATTTTTAATCAAAAATGAGAAAACTAATTGTTATTTTGCTTTCGCTCAGTTTATTTGCCGGATTAAAAGCCGACGAAGGTATGTGGATGTTGCCACTGATTCAAAAACTAAACATTCAGAAAATGAATGGCCTGGGGTTGGCACTAACCGCCGATGAGATTTATAGTGATAAAAATGTTAGCCTAAAAGATGCCGTGATTATTTTTGGAAACGGCTGTACCGGTGTGATGGTTTCGTCGCAAGGACTCGTATTTACCAATCACCATTGTGGGTATGATGCCATTCAGAAACAAAGTACAATGGAACATAATTACCTGAAAAATGGATTTACAGCTGAAAAACAGTCGGATGAAATTCCTTGTCAGGGCTTGTCGGTGAAGTTTCTATCAAGAATTGAAGATGTAACCGAACGTATTGTTTCTCAACTTCCAGATACACTCCTGGGAACGAAACGGGCTGACAAAATAGATTCACTTTCAAAAGTAATTCAAAAACAAGTTTCAAAAAAAGACGGTTTTTCGGCACGGGTTCGCTCGTTCTATTCAGGAAATGAGTTTTACCTTTTCGTTTATCAGGAATACACCGACATTCGATTGGCGTTTACACCACCCGTTGCGATTGGTAAGTTCGGTGGAGAAACCGATAATTGGATGTGGCCGCGTCATACCGGCGATTTCTCCGTTTTTCGGGTGTACAGCGATTCAGTTGGAAAACCGGCCAAATATTCCAAAAACAATATAGCTTTTTCGCCCAAACGTTTTGCCAGCATCTCCAACAAAGGATACCAACCCGGCGATTACAGCATGATTTTAGGAAATCCGGGAACAACTACCCGCTACTTGTCATCTTGGGGAGTGAATAATCGTATGAAAAGTACGAATCAGGCACGCATCGATGTGCGTGGTGCGAAGCAGGACGTATGGCATTCGTTTATGCGAGTGGATGAAGCGGTTAATTTAGCTTATGCCAGTAAGTTTGCCCGCAGTGCCAACTATTGGAAAAACAGCATTGGAATGAATAGAGCCATTGGCAAATTAAACGTTATTGCTCAGAAACAAGAACAGGAAAAAACTTTTACCGAATGGGTAAATGCAAACCCTGAACGTAAGGCAAAATATAGCAATGTGTTGAAAACGCTCGAAGAGGCGTATACCAGCATTTACCCTTACAGCAAAGCCGCCAATTATTTGATGGAATCTCTGTCAGGTGGAGTTGAAATGCCCCGGATTGCCTCGCAGATTAGCAAACTTATCAAAAGGAACACGCCAACGGATTCACTGATGATGCAGCTAAAGGAAAGCTACAAGGATTATTATCCGGTGGTCGACCAAGCTGCCATGGTTGCCATGCTTGATGTATATAAAAAATCAGTGGATGCCGATGCGCTGCCCGAACTCTATACCGAGATTCAGAAAAAATTCAAAGGTAATTATGTCAACTATGCCCGATTTGTGTTTGAAAAATCTGATTTTACATCTCTGGAGAAAATAACCAAAGCCATTGAGCACAAAAAAACTGATTTTTCGAAAGATCCGGCTGTACTTTTTGCTCAGGAAGTAAGAAAGACAATGGAAACAATTCGTGGAGCAGAATACGATAAACTTTCCGACCGGATTCACGATGCTGAACGCTTATACGAAAGTGGAATTAAAACTATGACTGGCGAAACGGGCAAACCCATGTACCCCGATGCCAATTCCACTATGCGTCTGACCTATGGAAAAATAGCTGGTTATAACGGTGCAGATGCTACGGATTATAAATATTATACCACCACCAAAGGTATTCTGCAAAAGGAAATTGCCGGCGATGAAGAGTTTACAGTTCCTAAAAAACTCAAATCTGCAATTGAAACAAATAACTACGGTGCATACTTAGATAAAAGAACCGGCGAAATGCACGTGGCTTTCCTCAGCAACAACGATATTACCGGAGGGAACTCCGGCAGTCCGATTTTCAATGCCAAAGGCGAATTGCTGGGGCTGGCATTCGATGGAAACTGGGAAGCTATGAGTGGCGATATTATTTTTGAACCCAACCTGCAACGCACCATCAATGTAGATGTGCGCTATATTCTGTTTATTATGGATAAAGTAGGCGGTGCAACCCGACTGATTAATGAATTGACTATCAACTAAAATCTGCGTTATTAGTCGGAGTACGACTTAAAGTCGTTCCCCGACTTTATAATCAAACGTGCCCTCGTTACAAACAAAAATGCGCCTTCCGAACCGGAAGACGCATTTTTTATATTACTGCCGATTGCTACTGCAAACTGCCGACTACCGTTTAACGACTACTTCTTAGAATTTATCCATTCGTCCATAGCCTTTGCAGCTTTGCGACCATCGCCCATAGCAAGAATTACCGTTGCACCTCCGCGAACAATATCGCCGCCGGCAAAAATAATTGGCACAGCAGATTGCATAGTATCGTTGTTTACAACCACAGTTCCCCATTTGGTAACCTCGAGTCCCTGAACCGACTGCGGAATTAGCGGATTAGGCGAAACACCAACGCTTACCACCACTTCATCTACTTCCACAAGTTCTGTTTTTCCTGGTATTTCTATTGGTGAGCGACGACCTGATTCGTCAGGTTCACCCAGGGTCATTACCTGCAACAGCATATGTGTGACACGTCCTTGCTCATTTCCAATGTATTCAATGGGATTATGCAGTGTCCAGAATTCAATTCCTTCTTCTTTGGCATGTTTAACTTCTTCCAGTCTGGCTGGCATTTCACTTTCAGAACGGCGATACACAATCATAGCACGGTCAGCTCCCAATCGGCGAGCCGTACGAACTGAGTCCATAGCCGTATTTCCACCACCAATAATAGCAACTTTTTTGCCTTTGAAAACTGGAGTATCCGAATCTTCACTGGCTGCATCCATAAGGTTCACACGTGTCAAATATTCGTTCGACGACATTACACCTACCAGATTTTCACCTTTGATATTCATAAATCGGGGCAGTCCGGCACCACTGGCAACAAAAATTCCTTTATAACCATCGTCTTCCAAATCTTGTATCGAAATGGTTTTTCCGACCACACAGTTCGTTACAAAATGTACGCCCATAGCCTGAAGATTCTGAATTTCAACATCCACAATTTCGTTTGGTAAACGGAATTCAGGAATACCATATTTCAATACACCGCCAATTTCGTGCAATGCTTCGAAAACCACTACCTCGTAACCCAGCTTAGCCATATCACCGGCAAAAGCAAGTCCCGCAGGTCCTGAACCTACAGCAGCAATTTTAATATTATTGGCAGTAGCAACTTCCGGAACAGAGATATTTCCACTTTTACGCTCATAGTCCGCAGCAAAACGTTCCAAATGACCAATAGCTACTGATTCTTTTTTCATTTTCAGGTGAATACAACGTTCTTCACATTGTTTTTCCTGAGGGCAAACACGTCCGCAAACTGCGGGTAAAGCGGAAGTTTCTTTCAAGGTTTTAGCAGCTTCCAGAAATTCTCCTTTTTCGATATGTTTTACAAATTTGGGAATATAAATCCCTACCGGACAGCCTTCCATACAAGTCGGGTTGGCACAATCGAGGCAGCGTTTAGCTTCCAGCATAGCCATTTCGGCGGTAAGTCCTAGGTTCACTTCTTCTAAACGGCTGTGACTACGGTATTCAGCATCCAACTCAGGCATATGAACACGGGGAATATCGGTACGTTCTTTGGCTTTCATGGCTCCGCGTAAATCAGCACGCCATTGTTCTGCTCTTTCTTCTATTATTGACATATATGTTTTTTTCGGTTGATTGGTTGATCTTTTGATTAGGAAATCACGGACTGCCTACTGTTACTGCTTACTATATTCAGCCATTTCTTCACGTTCAATGTCGCGGTATCCACCCAAGCGCATCAGCATTTCATCAAAATCAACCTGATGAGCATCAAATTCAGGGCCATCTACACACACAAACTTAGTTTTTCCTCCTACACTTACTCGACAAGCTCCGCACATTCCGGTTCCGTCCACCATGATAGTATTGAGTGAAGCCAAAGTGGGTACTTCGTATTTTTTAGTCAGAATGCTTACAAATTTCATCATGATAGCTGGTCCAATGGTAACACACAAATCTACTTTTTCGCGGTTAATTACCGATTCAACTCCATTAGTCACCAAACCCTGCGTTCCATACGAGCCATCGTCAGTCATTACAATAACTTCGTCAGACAAATTACGCATTTGTTCTTCCAAAATAATCAAATCCTTGTTACGTGCTGCTAAAACAGTTATCACACGGTTTCCTGCTTGTTTCAATGCAGCTACAATCGGCATCATGGGTGCTGTTCCAACTCCACCACAAGCACAAATTACCGTTCCGAATTTCTCAATATGTGTGGCTCTACCCAAGGGTCCGACCATATCGGTTATATAATCACCCGCTTCGAGCGCACAAAGTTTTGAAGACGAAACGCCCATCTTTTGTATAACAAGCGTGATAGTTCCTTTTTGCAAATCAGCATCGGCAATGGTTAGCGGAATACGTTCACCTTTAGCTCCAACCTTCAAGATAACAAAATGTCCTGCTTTTCTGGCTTTGGCAATCAATGGAGCTTCCACTTCAAATTTTACAACATTAGCAGAGAAATACTCTTTACTGAGAATTTTATTCATTGGATTTACGATTATTTTTTAAGCCCGTAAAAGTAATAAAAATATGTCTTATTGTAAATTATTTAAGCATAAAAATATCAAAACAATCTCCGTTTACGCCAACAATTTACATTATATTTCATAATATCCATATCAAACCTTACTAAAGGAATCGAAATTTACAACTATTTTCGTACTTTTGTGCCACTATTATACATAAAAGTAACACGATGCCGGTAGCCCGATTTGGAGTTTCGCTTGAAAATGACTTGCTGGAAGCCCTTGATGTATTTGTTCATGAGAATAAATTTCCAAACAGATCGCAAGCTATTCGCCATTTAATTGAAAAAAATATTGTTGAACAAAAGTGGAAATGCAATAATATTGTTGCAGGTGCAATTATTCTCACTTACGATTACAATAAAAATGACATTCAGGCAAAAATCTCCGAAATCAAAAAGAATGCAATCGGAGAAATTCTTTCAGCTCAGAATTTTTATATCTCAGCTGAAAAAGCACTCGAAATTATTGCTGTAAAAGGACCTTCCCGTAAACTCACTGAATTATCTGAAGCATTAATAAGCATTAAAGGAATTGAGCATGGAAAACTAATAATGAGCAAAGTAGATTAATTTTTTTTGCTCAAGAAGTAACACGATTTAAAAATAGAATAACACGATTTAATAAAAACAACTACAAAAATATATGAAACAAAAACTTCACTTAATTCTACTTTTGGCTTTGACGACCAATTTAATTATCGCTCAATCAACTAAAAATGACAGTATTCAACTCTGCGATATAGTTGTAACCGGTTCAAAAACAGAAATATCACGCAAAATAGTTCCACTTTCAGTTTCACAGATTTCGAAACAGGAAATTGAAAGTACAGGACAAATGAATATACTCCCGGCACTCAATACTTTCACCCCGGGAGTATTTGTTACTGAACGTAATATGCTTGGATTCGGTGTTTCGGGTACAGCTGCCGGCTCTATCACTATGCGTGGTATCAGCAGCTCACCGAATACAGATGTGTTAGTACTGATTGATGGAAATCCCCAATATCAGGGCATTTTCGGACATCCATTAGCCGATGCATACGTAAGTTCGGATGTGGAAAAAGTGGAAATTATTCGTGGACCAGCATCCATTCTATATGGTTCGAATGCCATGGCAGGTGTGATAAACATCATTACCAAAAAGCAGAAGGAAGAAGGGCTAAAACTAAATTTGGGTGGTTCTTACGGATCGTATAACACGCAAAAATATTTTGGAACAATTGGCTACAAGAAAGATAGAGTGAGTGCATTTGCTTCGATTAATCACGATCAAAGCGATGGCATCCGCCCCAATACCGATTTTAATATCACAAACGGGTATGCAAAAGTGGGGTATGAACTTAGCAAGCAATATAATATAATGGCTGATTTTAGCATTGCCAAGTTTATCGCGAATGATAATGGACCTGTCACCTTAGCACCTGTTCCTTTCAATATCGACGTTACCCGTGGAAAAACCTCCTTATGTGTTGATAATAAGTTTGACAAATCAGAAGGTGGTTTCAAATTCTATCATAATTTCGGCACTCATATTTTGTCGGATGGTTTCCGATCAACCGATCATAATACAGGAGCCATGCTTTACCAAACCTTCAAACTAAGTACCGGAACAAATATCACTGCCGGAATTGACTACAAAGAATACGGTGGAATTGCTAATCAGGGCTTTAAACACGATTCACTAATCAATATCACTGAGTTGGCAATTTATGCTTATGCTCAACAAACCTTATTCGAAAAACTTACTGTCAGTGCCGGTTTGCGGTTGGAAAATAACTCGAAATTTGGGAATGAATTGATTCCAATTGGTGGTCTGACATATAATTTATCTGACGAAACGACTTTCAAAGCCTCGGTTTCAAAAGGTTTTCGAAGCCCAACCATTATGGAACTTTATCTGTATGCACCGAATCCAAATTTGCAACCCGAACGCATGATGAATTACGAAATCAGTTGGTTACAATCCTTGCTGAATAAGCACCTGAACATTGAGTTGACTGCTTTTAAAGTAAAAGGTGATAATTTAATTCAGGTGGTGGTTCCTCCATTTCCTGCTATGCGACAAAATGTAGGTTCGTTTGAAAATCAGGGAATAGAATTTTCGGCACGTTATGCAGTTTGTAAAAACCTTTTCCTTCATGCCAATTACAGTTACTTAGATTTGAGTAAAGCCGTTGTGGCTGCACCACGACAACAAGTGAATGTTAGTGCCAACTACAGCTATAAAATATGGAATCTGAATGTTTCAGCTCAATATATCGAAAAACTATACGTTCTCAACACGACCAATCCATTTGCAGCTGTCATGGAAAGCACTGCAGATTATTGTCTGCTGAATGCACGTCTTTCAGCCCGCCCAATGAAGCAACTTGAAATTTTTGTAGTTGGTAGTAACCTTACAAATACAGAGTATCAGATTAATTATGGCTACCCCATGCCGGGTATAAATTTCAATGCTGGGGTTAACATAAAACTTTAACATAATAATTAAAGAAATAATTCTTTAATTATGTTGGATTAAAATAAAAATAAGTAATTTTGAAGTGTCAACTCCAGTGAATGGTTTTCGATTTATTGGAAGTGCAAGTTATCATAAATTAATCACACTTTAAATCCAATTTTATGAATAATCTGGAAAATTTTCATTGGAAAATGGCACCTTACGAAATTCCAATTCTTTTGTTGGTGCTTTGGGATCTTACCTGGAAAATAATTGCTATGTGGAAATCGGCCAGAAATAAACAGGTAATATGGTTTATTTGTATAGCCTTTTTGAATACGCTTGGAATTCTGCCCATCATTTATATTTTAACTGGTAGAAAAAAGAAAATTGTCATGGAATAAGTTTCAAGTAAAACAATTTGTTGGAACATTTTTTGCAAGATAAATTTTAATTTGAAATTTATCTGAACTTTTTCTTGACAATATGGTTGTATTTATTGAAAATAATACTATTTTTGCAGCGTCTAAGAAAAGACAACTCTTATGGTAAACCGATTTTTTACATACTTTTATTTTTACTTTTACTTTAGTAGGTGAGAGCAGGATAGCCTTTATGTAAATAACAAAACTATAATCAATAGAAAATACATGAAAATCCTGCTTCACTTCGAGCGGGATTTTTTTATAACTATAAACTATTTACTACCAACTATAAACTAGTATGAAACGAGTAGCTATTCAGGGAGGTTTGGGCGCCTATCACGGTATTGCAGCTGAGATATTCTTCAGGGATGAAGAAGTACAAATCATACCTTGTATTACCTTTAGGGATATATTTTCAGCCATAAAAAAAGACTCGAATGTGGTAGGAATTATGGCTATAGAGAACACTATTGCGGGAAGTCTATTACCAAACTACGAATTGCTGAAAGAACATAAGTTGCCTATTGCCGGTGAATTCAAACTGCGGATTTCGCACTGTTTGGCGGCTTTACCCGGACAGACAATTCACGACATCAAGGAAGTCCAATCGCATCCAATAGCGCTGATGCAGTGCGGTGATTTTTTAGGCACTTTACCGGGAGTAAAAGTGGTGGAACACGAAGATACGGCTCTTGCTGCCCGCGATATACAACAACACAATTTGATTGGAAATGCAGCCATTTGCAGCGAGCGTGCTGCCGAAATTTACGGATTGAATATTCTTGCTCGTGGTATTGAAACAAACAAACGTAATTTTACCCGTTTTTTGATTTTTGGAAATCCATGGGTTGTGGAAGAAATTCAAAAAGATGAACCTATTAATAAAGCATCAGTTGTTTTTACTTTACCACACTCCGAAGGAAGTCTTTCGAAAGTACTATCGGTTTTCTCGTTTTATGGTATTAATCTGACCAAAATTCAATCGCTGCCAATTATAGGTCGTGAATGGGAATATCAGTTCTATGTTGATTTTAAATTTGACGACCTCGAACGATACAAACAATCCTTGGTGGCTATTAAGCCTTTAATCAACGAATTAAAAACTTTGGGAGAATATCCGGAAGGAATAACACCGGGGGAATAAGTTGGCAGTAAGCATTTATCAGTAAACAGAAAAACAAACAAAATGACTATAAAACCTGCAGAAAGATTAAATTCAGTTTCTGAATATTATTTTTCAAAGAAACTGAAAGAAGTGGCAGAGATGAATGCTAAGGGAATGAATGTAATTAGCCTTGGCGTTGGTAGTCCCGATCTTCCACCATCACAGGAAACTATTGATACTTTATCCAAATCGGCTGCTGAAGCCAATACACATGGTTATCAGCCATATGTAGGAATTCCCGAGTTGCGTAAAGCCTTTGCTGATTGGTATAAAAAATGGTTCAAAGTTGTACTGAATCCGGCAAACGAAATTCAACCGTTGATTGGTTCAAAAGAAGGAATTTTGCATATTTCACTGGCATTTCTGAATCAGGGAGATGGTGTGTTAGTTCCGAACCCGGGCTATCCAACCTATTCTTCGGTAAGTAATTTGGTTCAGGCCAAGGTAATAAGCTACGATTTGGATGAAAGGAATAATTGGCAACCAGATTTCGATGCACTTGAACAAATGGATTTGTCAGGCGTTAAATTGATGTGGGTGAATTATCCGAATATGCCAACCGGAGCAAGTGCCACTTCTGAATTGTTTGAAAAGTTAGTGGCATTCGGTAAGAAACACAGCATTGTGATTTGTAATGACAATCCGTATAGCTTTATCTTGAATGACAACAGACTCAGCATTCTTCAGGTGGAAGGTGCAAAAGATATTTGTATTGAGTTGAATTCCATGAGCAAATCGCACAATATGCCGGGTTGGCGTATGGGTATGCTTGCTTCCAATCCTCAGTTTGTGGAATGGGTACTCAAAGTAAAAAGTAATATTGACAGCGGACAGTTTAAACCCATGCAGGTTGCAGCGATTGCAGCTCTCAACAATTCGGAAGCTTGGCACCGCGAAATGAACATAGAATTGTATCGCAACCGTCGTCAATTAGCCGAAGAAATTATGAATACACTCGGCTGTACTTACGACGAAACACAGGTGGGAATGTTCCTTTGGGGAAAAATTCCGGCAAAATACGCCGATAGTGGCGAACTCGCTGACAAAGTGCTTTACGAGGCCAAGGTATTTATTACTCCGGGATTTATTTTCGGTGACAAAGGAAACAGTTACATTCGAATTTCTCTTTGTGCCAATGATAAAATGTTGAGTGAAGCACTCAGTAGGATTAAGGAATTAGTTAATTAGTTGATTGGGAAATTGAAAATAGAAAATTGTAAATGATTAAATTGTAAATTAAGATATGGAACTCGAATCAATTTTACTACCAGGAGTTGACGCCAAACGTCCACTCATAATAGCTGGACCTTGTAGTGCGGAAACCGAAGAACAAGTTATGGAAACTGCCCGCCGGCTTCATGCTCGTGGAGTGAAAATTTTCCGTGCAGGAATATGGAAACCACGTACCAAACCGGGTGGTTTCGAAGGAATAGGTGTTATTGGTTTACCCTGGCTGAAACGCGTTCACAACGAATTGGGAATGTACACAGCCGTTGAAGTGGCTACAGCTGTTCACGTTCGGGAATGTTTAGCACACGGCGTTGATATTCTGTGGGTTGGTGCTCGTACATCTGCAAATCCTTTTGCAGTACAAGAAATAGCTGATGCGTTAGAAGGTGTTGATATTCCCGTATTTGTGAAAAACCCGGTAAATCCGGATCTGGATTTATGGATTGGAGCTATTGAACGTATACACAATGCAGGTATTCGTCGTATTGCAGCTATTCATCGTGGTTTCAGCACCTTCGACAAAAAGATATACCGGAATCTCCCACAATGGCATATTCCAATTGAACTGAAACGCCAGATTCCGAACCTGCCTTTAATTTGTGACCCAAGTCACATTGGTGGAAAACGAGAATTGATTGCACCACTTTGTCAGCAAGCTATGGACTTGAATTTCGATGGATTGATTATTGAATCTCATTGTAATCCTGAGAAAGCATGGAGCGATGCCGCTCAACAGGTAACACCGGAAGTCCTTGACTTGATTCTCAGCACACTCGTTATCCGTGACATGACGCAAACGACGGAAAACCTGACAGCCTTGCGTCGACAAATTGACGAACTCGATAACAGTTTACTTGAATTACTGGCACGCCGTATGCGTGTTTCCGAAGAAATAGGCACCTACAAAAAAGAACACAACATGCCTATTCTACAGGAACAACGCTACGATGAAATTCTGAAAAATCGTATTACACAAGCCGAAAAAATGGGTATGGATGGAGAGTTTATGAAAAATGTTTTAGTCGCAATTCACGAAGAATCGGTGAGACACCAACAGGAAATTATGAAACAATAGAAAAATAAACTCCCGCACTTCAATAGAAATGCGGGAGTTTATTTTTTAGCTTTCAAAAATTTATTTCGCCAACAATGCTTTTACTTTTTCAGAAATCAACCGGCCTTCAGTTTTACCGGCAAGTTGTTTGCTGGCTACTCCCATTACTTTTCCCATATCTTGGGGACCGGTAGCTCCAACTTGAACAATTATTGCTGCAACGGCTGCTTCAAGATCAGCATCTGACATTTGGGCTGGTAAGTATTTTTCAATAACGGCTGCCTCAGCCAATTCAGTTAAAGCTAACTCCGGACGGTTTTGTTCGGTGTAGATCTGAGCTGATTCCTTACGTTGTTTCAGCATTTTCTGAATAATCTTCACAGCCACTTCGTCGGAAAGGTTACCATCGCTTCCTTTGGCAGTTTTTGCTTCCAAAAATTCTTTTTTCATACCACGCAAGGCTTCCAAAGCCACTTTATCACGGGCTAACATCGCAGTTTTTATATCGCCACTAACTTTATCAAATAATTCGTTCATTGTTCGTTTATTAAGTATATATCTTTTCTACCGACTTCTTACTTCATCAATCTTCTCTTCCATGCCGGAATATTCACCACTTTTTTCAAGGTAGATTCATCGTCCAAATCATCCAGATTAATAACAGGATATTCCAATTGTGGTTCTGGTTCTGTCTCAACTACAGGTTCAACAAAAAGCTCTGGTTCTAGTTCCGGAACTTTTTCAGGGTCTGGATGAAGCGAGTTCACATAATATTCATTAAAGGTTTTATCTATGTCAGGTTTTAGTGCTTCCGGTTCTTCATCATCTGATTCAGTTTCTGTTTCATCCTCTTTTTTGTCTTTTTTCCCAAAATTAAAGAAGCTCGATGGTTCACTATTTATCGTAGTTGGTTTATGTGGATGAGCTTTTGCAATAGCAACAGGCATTCCGGGAATATCACTCACTTCAAAACCGGTAGCGATCAAGGTAATTTTCACTTTTTCTTTCAGTTCCTCATCAAAGCTGGCACCCCAAATAACTTGTACATTTGGACCGACTTTCGACATAAATTCGTGGATTTGCTCCACTTCTTCCATACGAATCTGGTCGCTGTTAGAACAATATAAACTCAAAAGAATTTTGCTTGCACCACTCACATCACTGGTATTCAGGAGTGGCGAATTCAATGCATCTTCAATTGCTTTTGTAATACGGTTTTCGCCCGAAGCATAACCTGTATTCATAATGGCTACATGACCATCTTTCATAATGCTGTATACATCGGCAAAGTCAGTATTTATATAGCCCGGAACGGTAATAATTTCGGCAATAGCTTTAGCTGCATTGGTCAACACATCATCCGCTTTGGCAAATGCATTGGAAAGTTCCAAATCGGGATAGATTTGTTTCAGTTTTTCGTTGTTAATCACCAGAATAGCATCAACATGTTCGCTTAAAGCTGCAACACCTTCTAGTGCCTGTCGAATTTTCATATTTCCTTCGAAAGCAAATGGAATAGTCACAATACCAACGGTGAGAATTCCCAAATCGTGAGCTGCTTTAGCCACGACAGGTGAAGCTCCAGTTCCGGTGCCACCACCCATTCCGGCAGTGATAAAAACCATTTTAGTATTATCCTTCAGTAGCTCCTGAATCTTTTCAATAGATTCTTCGGCAGCTAATTTAGCAACTTCAGGCTTCCCACCCGCTCCCAGCCCTTCGGTGGTATCAGCTCCAAGTTGTATCTTGATTGGCACGGGCGATTTTCGCAAGGCCTGATTATCGGTGTTACAAACAACAAAGGATACATCGGTGATTCCTTGTCGGTACATGTGATTTACAGCATTTCCGCCACCTCCGCCTACACCAATCACTTTAATAATTGAACTGTCGACAAGCGGCAATTCCAATGGCAAACTTTCGTCTAAATATCCCATATTTTTATTTATTATTCGAAATTATTTCTTATTGTTGACATGCAGTTTATTGTAATCTTGTTGATTCTTAAAATGGAATCTCGCCACTAAAATAATCTGCATATCTTTTGGTCAGTTTAGTAATCAAACCATTACCCGGAAGTTTCTTATCTCGCTTTTTTTCTTCCAAAATTATCTCTACTTCGGGATGTTCAACCCGATTATCATGTGTCAACAAGATAGTCCCGATTAGTTGAGCATAACTTGGATCGTTGAATTTCTTATCAGTATCTTCCGACAACCAGTCTGAATGATCTCCAAGACGTGCATTTATTCCCGTTTTTTCAACAATAAATTCAATTATACTCTTGAGTTTAGCGCCACCACCTGTTATCACAATACCGGCTTCCAGGGTGAATGATAGGTTTGAAATAATGTCGAAAACAGGTTGCAGAATTTCTTCTAAACGTGCCTCGATTATCGTTGCCAGAAACTTGGTTGAAATATTAACCGGCTTTGCTCCTTCCTCAACAGCTGCCACCTGAATATAAACCGGTTCTTCAACCAATGAATCCATAGCAAAACCTTTCAAACATTTGAGTTTCTCTGCATTGGTTTCATTAATTCCCAACTCCTGAATATCTTTTGTAATATTGTTTGCACCAAGTGGCACTACGATGAAATTTTTCAAAATACCATCATGATATACTGCCAATGTAGTAGTAGTTGCTCCGAGATTTATTAAAGCACATCCAATTTCCCTTTCATCATCCTCGAGAACTACTGTAGACAAAGCCTCAATTGCCAAGGGATTATATTCCATCAGAACACCTGTCCTATCGAAACAACGCTCTAATTCAGCCTTGATAAGTGAATTTCCGACGACAACATTATATGTAGCGCTAATTTGTTTCGCAGTTTGTCCAACCGGATCATCCATTTGTTTTCCATCAATGGTATAGGATACTGGAATAAGCTCATATAGTGTAAGATTGGTTGAATTTGTATTTTTTTTACATTCATCGAGCAAATCAAGCAATAATTCATCGGTAATCTCATAAAGTTTGCCTAACGAGCGGCTAACAGTTACCGGAATTATTCTCATACTTTTTGCTCCGACAGCAACCGAAACCAAACTAATACTCCCTATTTTGGAACTGTTAGTGAGTAATTTTAGTAATTCGCTCACTTTAAATGATGCACCGGTAGGTTTCTCTACTATTCCCCATTTCACGTCCTCCGAAGGTTTTGATTCCTCCGAAAATACTTTCACAGCTCCGCTTTCAAGAACTTCGGCTGCCATAACCGAAATACGCGTGCTTCCAAAATCTACTGCAACAACTTTATTTGAAATCATATTTTTTTGGCAATTATACTGTCTTTTTTCAATGTGTCCACTCTTTTCAGTGAGTCAACTATAACTTTAAGCGGTAAGTATAGATTTTCTTTTTTATTACAAACAACCTGATCTTTATACTGCAAATCTATCACTTTATATTTATTCCAACCAATAACATTAAAGCCATTGGCGTACAATTTACGCAATTTCTCGAGCTTTTTCTGATAATTATCAAGGGTTCCCAACAAAATAATAGCATCTCCAACCCTGGGAACAAGTTCGATTTTCTGATCTTCACGAACATAAATTTGTTCAATCTGAGCATTCCAAAACGCATTATCCTTGAGAAAAAGCACAAAGTCAAACATTTTTCCGCAAACCATCGAAACTGTTACATGTCCTGAAACTACCGGCACATAAGCCGCATAATTCGGTGAAACTGGCATTGGTTTACGGTCAGCATCAATGTAATAACTACCTAAGCCCACTACTCTGAATTTCGGTTCGCGTTGTTGAATGAGTATATCAACCCTCCCCGAAGGTAATTTATAACATTCAACACACTTTATCATTAGATTCTTACGCAATACCTCTTCAATTGCTTCCGTTTGAATGAATTTTACGGTTTTACCATACGGATTTAACTCTTTTGCTTCCAGAATCTGAATAACTTCTTTCTCTGTTATCAATTGTGACCCCGGATTTTTATCCAACACAACAACTAACTGCCCGCATACTTTTTCCTGATTTCTGCCTGAAAAATGCCAGATTGAAAATCCTATATATCCCAACAGCACAATGCTAAAGAACGAAATCAATATGTATTTCCAGACCGAATTCATTTTGATTTAAGCTGCTCTTTTATCAACGGTACCAATTTATCAATATCACCTGCTCCAAAAGTTACCAACACATCTAAGTCCTTTTCTTTCAGCAAAGGTAATAGATTTTCTTTTGAGCACAAAGTTTTGTTTTTTAGTTTAACATCGTGCAAAATAAGCTCAGAATCAACACCATCAATCGGCAATTCCCTGGCAGGATAAATATCCAACAATATCAATTCATCCAGTTGTGATAACGCTTCTGCAAAAGCCTGAGCAAAATCGCGTGTTCTTGAATATAAATGTGGCTGAAATATACCCGTTATTTTGCGATCAGGATACAAATTTCGAATGGAAGAAATACTTGCCTTCAACTCACTTGGATGATGCGCGTAATCGTCCATGAAAACCAGTTTATCGGTTTTATAAACAACATTAAAGCGACGATAAATCCCTGAGAAAGATGATATGCCCGTGCGAATTTCTTCACTCGACACCCCATTCAACCATGCTAATGCCATCGCTGCCACACTGTTTTCTACATTTATCCGAACCGGAACTCCAAGTCGAACATCGTTTATTCGGTCTGTTGGAGTCACAAAATCAAAACGAATTTCGCCTTTCACTGTGCGAATATTTTCGGCACAAAAATCACCGCCTTCGTCCATTGAATAGGTATAAAGTTTCACTCCTTTTTGCAATTTTGGAACAATATCAATTCCTTTTCGCATAATCAAAGCACCACCTGCACGAATCAAGGAAGTGAAATGCTCAAAACTTTCGCGAAAAGCATCGGCTGTTTCGTAAATATCCAAATGATCAGGATCGGCAGAAGTAATAACCGCCATATAAGGCGAAAGTTGATGAAACGAACGGTCATATTCATCGGCTTCGATTACCACCAGATTACTTTCGGATGAAAGCAACAAATTGCTGTTGTAATTATTGGCAATTCCACCTAAAAATGCATTGCACGAAACCTGCGACTGATACAATAAATGTGCCGTAATGGTAGAAGTTGTCGTTTTTCCGTGTGTTCCGGCAATACAAATACCTTTACTCTGACGGGTAATATTACCCAATACCTGAGCACGTTTTTGAATCGTAAAATTATTTTCCTGAAAGTATTTAAGTTGAGGATGATCTTGTGGAATAGCTGGTGTAATAACAACCAGTGTATTTTCAGGTTTTATATATCGTGTCGGAATCTGATTTACAGCTTCGTCAAAACAAACAGCAATTCCTTCGGCCTGTAAATCCGAAGTCAGCTTGGTTTCGGTTCGGTCATAACCGGCCACACGAAAGCCTTTGGTATAGAAATACCGTGCCAATGCGCTCATCCCAATGCCACCTATTCCCAAAAAGTAATATTGTGTAAACTTGTTCATTTTGTTCTATTTCCAATTTTCAAATAGCAATTATTTTCAATCAATAATCCATTGGTTGAAATTGGCTATTATCAAATTAGTTTTAATATTTCATTTGCAATTCTGTCTGCTGAATCTTTTTCAGCCAGTTTCAGAATATTATTACTCAACTTCTTCAGTTCCGTCTCATTATTAATCAATTCGAGTGCTTTATCCACCAATTGTTCTTTGGCATCAACATCTTTTATCATTACTGCTGCATCCTTTCGCACCAATGCCAGTGCATTTTGTGTTTGATGATCTTCAGCCACATTGGGCGAAGGAACCAAAATGACCGGTTTTGCCAACAGACACAGTTCCGAAATAGAACTTGCACCAGCTCGGGAAACCACTAAATCGGCAATAGAATAAGCCAAATCCATTCGTGACACAAAATCAGTAACCAACAAACCGCTTGTTGTGTGACATTCGGTTGCTTTACGGGCATCTTTAATATAAAATTTACCTGTTTGCCAGATAACCTGAACATCTTCAAATTTTGCCAGTTTATTTAGTCCGGCTATAATGCTTTGATTGATAGTTCGCGCTCCCAAACTTCCGCCTACAACCAGAATAGTTTTCTTTTTCGGGTCTAAATTGAAAAAATTATAAGCTTCACTTGTTTTAGGTGCTATCGAAAATAAGTCCTGTCGAACAGGGTTTCCGGTTAGGACTATTTTATCTTTAGGAAAAAACTTTTCCATACCTTCGTATGCCACGCAGATCCGTTTGGCTTTCTTTGCAAGTAATTTATTGGTTACTCCCGCATACGAATTTTGTTCCTGTAAAACCGTTGGGACTCCAAAAGCCGACGCAGCACGAAGCGTAGGAGCGCTTGCATAACCACCAACCCCAATTGCCACATCGGGTTTAAACCGATTAATAATTTTGCGGGCCAAAATCAAACTCCGTCCTAAATTCCACAAAACTTTAATATTACGAAGCATATTTTTACGGTCGAAACCGCTCACAGGTAAACCTTTAATAAGATAACCGGCAGCTGGAATACGCTCCATTTCCATTCGCCCAAGTGCTCCAACAAAGAGAATTTCGGCATCCGGAAGTTGCTTTTTCAATGCGTTGGCAATACTTATAGCCGGAAAAATATGTCCTCCGGTACCGCCTCCACTGATTAAAATCCGAAGCCCCCTAGGCCCCAAAAAGGGAATTTGAGAGACTTGTTTAATATCAGTTGGATGAAGAAATTGTTTCATATTATTTAAGACTTTATTCTTGCAAATTTACACAATAATTAATGAACTACAAACCAGTTTCATATTCAAAGGTTCCACACTCAAAAAGTCCTCCTTTTGGGGGATTTAGGGGGTTTCTACAAACTCTCCAATTCAACCACAGGAAGTTGTTCTTCTTCCTCTTTTAAAAATGAACCATTTGGCTGATCGTCAGCAACAATCTGGCGAGTAATTCCTAAAATTATACCAAAATAAATACAGGTTATCAGAATGGATGTACCGCCTCGACTTATCAACGGCAAAGGTTGCCCTGTAACCGGAATCAAACTGGTTGCTACCGACATATTAATAAAAGTCTGAAGTACAATCATTAGCGATAAGCCCATAACCAAAATGGCAGGAAAAACCGAGGAACAATTCATAACAATTCGCCCCGCACGAAAAAGCAAAATCAAATACAAAATAATTACTCCAATACCACCAATCAAACCCATCTCTTCAACAATAATAGAATAAATAAAGTCAGAATATGCTTGAGGCAAATAATCACGCTCGACACTATTTCCGGGAAAAACGCCAAAAACTCCACCTCGCGCAATGGCTATCTGACCATAAATCTCCTGACGATTTTTGTCAGTAATTACATATTTACTTTCTTTAGCTCCCTTGTCGGAATGTCTCTCAATGCGGGCAACCCATGTTTTAGCTCGTTTAAACGGTCCTAGTGAATTTTCAGGCAGAGCTTTTACAGCAACAAAACCAAGCACCATACATACAATTAGAATAGCAGCAATTGAACCCAGGTATTTGAACGAAATCCGACCAATAAACATCATGATAAAAACCACGATAAACAAAATGGCTGCCGTCGAGAAATTTTCGAGCAAAATAAGTCCGCAAATGGCAATCAACATGATAATTGTATTGCGAAAATAAATCCATTCGTCTTTGGTATTATCTCTGATTCGGGATATTAGGTCGGCTGCCACAATAATTACCGAGAGTTTGGCTAACTCTGATGGTTGAAATTGCACTCCACCAATAACTAACCAACGTGCTGCATCGTTCTCGCTATGTCCTTTAAAAAGTACAAATACCAGCAAAACTGCCGAAAGTGCAAGTCCCAGATACGACACAATCCGAATCCAGCGATAGGGAATCATGTGAACGATAAAAGCAATAATCACTCCACCAGTCAGAAATCCGACGTGACGTATTACAGGCATTGCATGATTTGATGACTTGTAGGCCAATGTGCTTGATGCGCTGTACATTTCGATAATCGACAGAATGCACAAAGCTAAGAAAACAACCCACAGGATTTTATCGCCTTTTAAATATCGTTTAAATAAAGTTTCCATACACTGACAACTATTAACTGTCAACTAATTAAAGGTTTCTGACACAAGCTTTAAACTGTTTACCTCTGTCTTCATAATTATTAAATAAATCGAAACTTGCACAGCATGGTGAAAGCAAAACGGTTTCACCTTCACCGGCCATTTTATATGCAGCATTTACAGCATCTTCCATCGATTGAACATCAACAATATTCTGAACTTTTCCATCAAAGAATGTATGCAAAGGCGCATTATCCAACCCCAAAAAAATCAACCCTTTCACTTTTTCCTTTACCAATTCTTCAATTTCGGAATAGTCATTGCCTTTATCAGTACCTCCAAGAATAAGTATAACCGGGTTTTTCATGCTCTGCAAAGCATACCAGCAAGAATTTACATTGGTGGCTTTCGAGTCGTTGATAAAACGTATGTTTTTGACTGTCGCCACATATTCCAGTCGGTGCTCTACCCCCTGAAAATCCTGCAAGGATTGACGAATACTCTCTTTACGAACATGTACGATAGAAGCTGCAAGTCCTGCTGCCATTGAATTGTAGGTGTTGTGCATACCCTGAAGTGCTAATTCTGTTGTTGGCATAGTAAATATTGATTTTAGAGTTTGTATAATCAATTCATCGTTTTCGATAAACGCTTTTGTTTTTTCATTTCGTTCAATGGCAAACGGATACATGGCTGACTGAATATTTCGTTTTGCCAGTTCCGCCTTGATTACCGGATCATTATCCCAGAAAATAAAGGAATCATTCGCCGTTTGATTTTGTGTAATGCGGAATTTTGAATCCACATAATTCTGAAATTTATATTCGTACCGGTCTAAATGATCGGGGGTGATATTCAATAAAATAGCAATATCAGCTTTAAATTCAATCATACCATCCAACTGAAAACTGCTGAGTTCAACCACATAATAATTAAAATTCTGTGTAGCCACCTGCAATGCCAGACTTTGACCTACATTACCAGCCAAACCAACATTTAATCCGGCATTTTTCAATATATGATACACCAGCATCGTGGTGGTAGTTTTACCGTTACTGCCTGTTATACAAATCATTTTGGCATCGGTATAACGACCGGCAAATTCAATTTCCGAAATTACCGGAGTGTCAATTGCACGCAATTTCTTGATTAATTGAGCTTTATCCGGGATTCCGGGGCTTTTAATAATTTCATCGGCATTCAGAATTAATTCTTCAGTGTGTTGTTTTTCCTCCCACGCAATTTCATTGCTGTTCAACAAAGATTTATATTCAGCTTTTATTTCCGACAAATCGGAAAGAAAAACATCAAAGCCTTGTTTCTTAGCCAATACTGCTGCACCTGCACCACTTTCGCCTCCGCCTAAAACAACTATTCTCTTCATATCTTTTATTTTCAACTTTCTACCTCTCCTATTCGAGAGGGATGGGGTGAGGTCTACCTGATTTTCAATATGATAATGGTCACTGCTGCCAAAATAATCCCCACAATCCAAAAACGAATTACAATCCTTGATTCGGGCATAGCTTGTATAGGGCGTTGAAATAATGCCTGAATACCGGCATTTCCCTGTTTTTGATAATGATGATGCAAGGGTGTCATTTTAAAAATGCGTTTTCCTTCTCCAAACCGTTTTTTAGTCAATTTAAAATAGCTTACTTGCAGCACAACTGAAAGACTTTCAACCAAAAATACACCACATAAAATTGGAATTAACAATTCTTTTCGGATAACAATAGCAAAAACTGCAATAATTCCACCCAAAGTCAAACTCCCGGTGTCACCCATAAAAACCTGAGCAGGATAAGCATTGTACCAAAGAAATCCGATTGTAGCACCAATAAATGCTCCGGCGAATATCAACAATTCGCCAGTGCCCGGTAAATACATAATATTCAGGTATCCGGCATAATTCATATTACCTGAAACATAGGCTAATATCCCCAAAATAACTCCCATAATGGCCGAAGAACCGGTGGCCAATCCATCCAGTCCATCCGTCAGATTGGCTCCATTCGATACAGCTGTAACAATAAAAATGGCAACCAAAACAAATAATATCCAACCGTAACGTTGGGCTTTTTTACCTGCCCAGTTGAATGCATCGGCATAATTAAAGTTGTTGTTTTTTACAAATGGGATGGTTGTTTTAGTCGATTTGACATTGTGCTTGGCATACACAACGTATTCAACACGATTACTGGTAATACCTTTCACTTCAAGATTCTCCCGAATAACAACATCTGAACTTAAATACATGGTTAAACCAACTATTATACCCAGCCCAACCTGTCCGACAATCTTAAAACGACCACTTAATCCTTCTTTATTTTTAAGGAAAACTTTAATGTAATCATCCAGAAATCCAATTAGTCCCAACCAAATGGTGGTAATTATCATTAAGAGTACATAGGTATTCGTCAGATTCGCCAATAAAAGCGTTGGTACCAAAATGGCAATAATAATGATGATTCCACCCATAGTCGGAGTACCTTTCTTGCTCATCTGACCTTCTAACCCAAGGTCACGTATGGTTTCACCAATTTGCTTTTTTTGCAGATAATTAATAATCTGCCGACCAAACATGGTGGAAAGCAAAAGTGCCAAAATAAATGCTAATCCGGTTCGAAACGAAATGTAATTAAACAAGTGCGAACCCGGAAATGTGAATATTTTTTCTAAATACTGAAATAAATGATATATCATAATCGTTCTATTTTAAAAGCATTTTCTTACTTCTTCTTTATCGTCGAAATGGTGTTTTACACCCTGAATAATCTGATAATCTTCGTGACCTTTGCCTGCAACCAGAACCACATCGCCGGCCTGAGCCAATGCACAAGCAGTTTTGATAGCTTCCCGTCGGTCAACAATCGTTAGGCTTTTCGTTTTATCAACAGGATCCAATCCGGCCAACATTTCATTCAGAATATCCTGAGGTTCTTCAAAACGCGGATTATCCGATGTCAGAATGGCTTTCCAGCTACCATTTACCGCTTCACGAGCCATCATCGGACGTTTTCCTTTATCGCGGTTTCCACCACAACCCACTACCGTAATCAAACGACCATTTCCCTGCAAAATCTGATTTATCGTTCCAATTACATTCGTCAAAGCATCTGGTGTGTGAGCATAATCCACTATAGCTGTGTAACCTGACGGTGCATGCAAGGTTTCGAATCTACCTGAAACCGAATGCAACGAGCTAATAATGCGTAACACTTCCAGTTCGTCCTGTCCAAGTAAAACAGCAGCACCAAAAACAGCCGATAAATTGCTTGCATTGAATTTTCCTATAAACGACACATTCACTTCTTTATCATTCATATCAAGCAACATACCTTCAAAACTATGTTCCAAAATGCGGGTTTTAAAATCAGCCATGCCTCGAAGCGAATAGCTATATTTTTTTGCTTTTGTGTTTTGAAGCATAACCAACCCGTTTTTGTCATCAGCATTAGTCAAAGCAAATGTTCCGGTTGGTAATTCATCAAAAAACTGTTTCTTAGCTTTCAGGTAATTTTCAAAAGTCAGGTGATAATCAATATGATCGCGGGTAATGTTCGTAAAAATGCCGCCATCGAATTCCAGTCCGGCAATCCGTCGTTGGTCAACTGAATGGGAGCTGACTTCCATAAAAGCATATTCGCAACCGGCATCCACCATTTGAGCTAATAACTCATTCAATGCCAACGCATCGGGTGTAGTGTGAGTTGCTTCAATTGCTGTATCATTAATATAATTGCAAACGGTTGAAAGAAGTCCCGATTTATGCCCCAATTCTCGGAAAAGCTGATATAATAAGGTTGCAATAGTAGTTTTACCATTTGTTCCGGTCACTCCAACTAAAGTCATTTTGGAAGAAGGAAAATCATACCAGACAGAAGCCATTTTTCCAAGAGCATCGGCACTGTTATCAACTTTTATATAGCTAATTTCAGCATTGATTTCAGTTGGAATTTCTTCACACACAATTGCTTTTGCGCCTTTTTCAATAGCCATCGGGATAAATTGATGACCATCAGAAGCAGTTCCGCGGGTTGCAACAAAAACACTGTCCGATTCTACTTTTCGCGAATCGAACTGAATGCTTTTAATGCTGATTTCGGTTTCTCCAATTACTTTTTGAAGACTCACGTTTTGCAGTATATCGTCTAATATCATATTTGCCATTTGTAACAAATTGAATTATTGAAGATTAATCATTACAGAACTTCCTTTTTTAAAATAAGTTCCCGGTTTCATATTTTGCGAAATAACTTTTCCTCTTCCCTGTACCTGAACATTAAAGCCCATATTTTCAAGAATATAAACTGCATCCTTTGCTCCCATACCGTATAAATCCGGAATTACTTTATTCGAAACAGTTATAGGCTGAACAGCCGTTTGATTTTGTTTAGCATAGGTTTTTACCCAATCCGTTGAATTTGATGCAAGGGGCAAGTTTAAACCGGACATAACCGTTTGAATTGCTTTATAATAACCAACTTTTGTATTCGGGCATAAATCTTCAGCCTTGATAGAATCCAACCCAACATGTGTCGGCTTGCGATTTGAGTTTAAGGCCATAACACGCTCCGCTATATTTTTGAACACCAAGCCGCTCATGTGTCCCCCGGAAGCATGACCAATTCCAGGTTCGCGCATTACTACGATACAACTATACATCGGATTTTCGTACGGAAAGAATCCGCAAAATGCAACCTGATGCTTTCCGGTATTTCCGCCACTTGTCCAAACCTGTGCTGTACCCGATTTCCCTGCAATTCGAACATATTTCGAAAAAACAGGTTTTCCGGTTCCCATCTTATCTTCTACAACTCCAAGTAAGGCTGAGCGGATTTCGCTGAGGGTAGTTGGTTTGCAAATGGCAGGATTAATTACTTCAGTCGTGAATTCTTTTACTAATTGACCATTTTTACTGATTGATTTCACAAAATATGGGCGAATCATTTTTCCATCATTGGCAATGGCATTATAAAAAGTCAAGGTATAGATAGGCGGAACCTGCGTCTCATAACCTACAGACATCCATGGCAATGTAGTTACAGACCATTCGTGCGATTTATCATTCGGATGGCGGATAAAGGGTTTGGCAGTGCCGGGAATCTCCAGTTTCAGCGGTTCGTTCAGTTTCATGGCATACAATTTGTTCACGAAAGCTCCGGGATCTTTTCCATACGCTTTGACAATAGCTCGTGAAACTCCGATATTGGAAGAACCATAAATTGCCTGAACCAGGGTAATTTTGTGAAAACCACCATGATTGGCGTTGTGGTCGGTCATGGTGCGATTACCATACTTAAATTGTCCATTAAAAGTATTGATTGTATCCGACATTTTAACCTTTCCTTCATCCAGTGCAGCCATCACCGAGGCCACTTTGAACGTTGAACCCGGTTCAGTCATATCCGACACAGCACCATTTCTGTTTTCAGAATAAGAACCATCTTTGTTTTTCTGCATATTCACAATGGCCTTTACTTCTCCGGAATGAACTTCCATTAAAATGGCATACCCGACCGCAGCATCAAACTGTTTCACGCCATCTATCAAGGCTTTTTCGGCAATATCCTGCAAATCTATATCGATAGTTGATTTTATATCCATGCCATCAATTGGCTCAATCTGAACAGTTTCCATATAATTATTTGCCACTTTCTGACGAATTGAAACACCCGGAGTTCCGATCAGGCTGGAATTAAAACTCAACTCAATTCCATTTTTACCGCCTTTTGATTCATCAGCAAAAATATCTCCAATGGTCCTTTGTGCCAATGATCCAAATGGCCTGACGCGCTTGAAATATTCTTTAGTAATCAATCCACTTTTGTTTCGACCTAAACGAAATAATGGTAATGTTTTAAGTTGCTTAAGCTGAGCATACGAGATTCGCTTTTCAGAAAGTTGGAATTCACCCACACCAGATTTATAGGCATTTGTCAATAATAATCGATAATTGGTGGGTGTTTTGTCACGAAAAAAGCTGGATAAATAAATGGATAATGAATCTATATTTTCTGTAAAAAGCGCACCTTCATCTTCATGCAATGCCGGCACTCGTAAATCCATGTAAACATAGTAAGTAGGAATGGAACTGGCCATTAAACGACCATCGCAGGCATAAATATTTCCTCTGTTAGGTTTAACAACAATATCGGTTTTCACGCTTTTTGCAGCTAATGCCATCCACTGATTACGTTCTACAAATTGTATCTTAACAATTCGATAAAGAACCAAAACAAATGAGAGGCATATAATTGTGTAAACTATGCCAAACCGAAGGACAATATTTCTACGTTTTTCAGTCATTTATTTCTTTGGTATGGTATCTTCTATAACAATTGGTGGTGTTGTATTTTCAATCAGTCCTAATCCATTGTCATTCACCGCTTTCATTACATTCGATTGACGGCTTATTTCCATCAATTCTGCCGAAATAGTCAACGATTCATATTTTGCATCCAGAATTCTCTTTTTTAATTCAATTTCTTTAGCTTGTTGAGTTTCGCAATAATAGCGGTTATCAATATACAGAAAAGCCAAAACGGCAATCATGATTACCAAGCCATATTGTTTCTGGAAAAATTTCTTTGTCAGAATATCGCCATTCAAAATATCACGAAGACTACTGGATTTAATATCCGAAAAATCTTCGCTACCACGAACTGCTTCTGCTATTTTCTTAAACCAGGACATTTTTTCAATTTTTCAATTCAGCAACCCGTAATTTTGCGCTTCTTGCTCTCGGATTACGTGCAATTTCTGCTTCATCAGCCACAATCACCTTATTATTAATCGCTTTCATAGGCGACAATATATTTCCGTAAAAATCTTTTTCCAGTTTTCCTTCAAAATTTCCGCTCCGAAAAAAGTTCTTTACCAATCGATCTTCTAATGAATGATAGGTCAGCAGCACCAACCTTCCACTGGGATTAAGTACTTCAAGACTTTGATCCAACAATGATTTCAGCACATCCATTTCCCTGTTTACTTCAATGCGTAAAGCCTGAAAAACCCGCGCCATATCTTTCTTTTCTTTTTCACGACCGAAAAACGGTTTCAGCACCTCAATAAATGGAAAAATCCTGTCGAAAGGCGCATTCGAACGTGCATTGACAATCGTTCGGGCAATTTTCCGGGAGTTGTGCAATTCGCCGTACAAATAAAAAACATCCGCCAATTGCTCTTCGGAATAAGTATTCAATAAAACCGCAGCAGTCAGAGGCGATTTTGTATTCATACGCATATCGAGTGCACCGTCAAACCGAAACGAAAATCCCCGCTCAGCTTCATCAAAATGGTGCGATGACACACCCAAATCAGCTAAAATGCCATCCACTTTTTCAATATTATGATACCGGAGAAAATTTTTCATATACCTGAAATTGCTTCGAACAAAAATAAACCGCGAATCATCAATACTATTTTTTACAGCATCTTCATCCTGATCAAAACCCACCAACTTTCCATTTTTTCCAAGTTTACTCAAAATTTCTTTTGAATGACCACCACCACCAAAAGTAACATCCACATAAACCCCATCAGGTTTAATATTCAGCCCACCAATGGTTTCATTCAGCAATGCAGGGATATGATAGATTGGCTCGGTCATTTAATAATTTTGGTTTTACTATAAACTATTGATTAAAAACTATTTTTTCATCATTCGTTGTTTCAACAAAGCAGCAAAATCTGTTGAGGATAATTTATTTTGTTCATACCGGGTTTTACTCCAAACAGCAAACTTATCTAACATTCCGACAAATAACACTTCAGCATTTTCAATTCCAATGAGTTGCAGGTTTTTCTTGGAAATCAAAATACGACCCTGAGAATCAATATCAAGCCAATCAGCATCGGAAACAAATTGCATCAACAATAACTGGTCGGTAGGATTCCACTCATCCAACTTCGATTTAAAATCACCAACCATTTCGTTCCACACATGTTCGGGATATATTATCAAACAGTCGTTTTCAGCATCCTTACGCAACACTACCCGTTCTTTTTGAGTATCGGGCAATAACTTACGGTAATTGGAAGGAATAAAAATTCTTCCTTTTACATCGGCTTTTGCTTCATATTTTCCTATAAATGTTGACATATCGAATTGGGTATAATTTTTCAACGGTAAAAGTATGAATTTAATTTTGAATTCCCCACATTTCCCCACAAAAAATTTATCAACAGCTTATTATCTTAAAATCAGCACTTTTCAACTACTTTTCAACATATTAGAACGACACATTTATTTCAACCTCTAATTTTTATACTCCTGTTATACAGATACTTAAATAAAATCAGAAATTAAAGTTAGAAAATGACATAAAAGTGGGGAAATAATATCAAATTGTACAGACATAGAAATCATCTTAAATATTCAAGAAATGAAGAAATATAGTTCAACTTCATTTAATTCGCATTTTTTTGTACATTTGCAGGAGTCGAAAAACCAACATAATATGAGCGAAACAACGATAATCAGTATTAATATTGCCCAGGTATTGAAGGAGAAAGTACCGAACACGAAGATTCCAACATTTCTTGTCAATTATTTACGACGCATTGTACATGAAGATGAATTGAATGAATTTCTGCGTAAATATCCGGGTTTAAAAAATCTAGAGTTTATAGAAGCAACGCTTAATGATTTACATGTTTCGATCAAAATTGAAGGAAAAGAAAACCTGCCCCAAGGGGGGAAATATATTTTTGTCGGGAATCATCCGCTGGGTGGCCTCGATGGAATCACTACCGGCTATATCATTGGAAAAGAATATGATAACAAGATTAAGTTTTTCTCGAACGACATACTAATGAACGTAGAGCCATTGAAAGAAATGTTTGTTCCGGTCAATAAAGTCGGCTCTCAGAGTAAAGATTATGCAGTAAAAATGAAGGAATTATACGAGTCCGATTATCATTTAATTACTTATCCGGCCGGTATGTGCTCCCGAAAAGTAAAGGGGAAGATTGTTGATTTGGAATGGAAGAAAAACTTCATTTCAAAAGCCATTGAATTTCAACGCGATGTGGTTCCGGTATATTTTGAAGCTAGGAATTCAAATTTCTTTTACAATCTGGCTAATCTCCGCAAATTTTTGAAAATTAAAATAAATATCGAAATGTTGTATTTGGTGGATGAACTTTTCAAACAACGGGGAAAAGAATTCACTATCAGAATTGGCAAACCCATTCCGTGGCAGACTTTCGACAAATCAAAATCACAGCAGCAATGGGCAGGGTGGGTAAAAGAAATTGTTTACAACATGGCAACCAAATGAAAACTCAATCCATTCGCAAGGCAAATCAGAATGATATAGATTTGATTCACCATATTCTGGACATGGAACCATTCAAGTACAACGAAGAAGTTCCGTATGACCGTTCGTGGATTGAACAATTGGTTGTGAATGACCGATGCCTGACCTTGGTTTATGAAACCGAAGGAGAAATCAAAGGTTTTATAAGTGGCGAGAAAATGGTGAGCGGAGCGATTATGATTTGGTTTTGTGCCGTGAAAACCGAATACCAACACAGCATTGTCGGCATAAAACTATATCACGAATTTGAAAAAGTTTGCCGCGAAACGGGCGTTACAGCTATTCTGGCTTACGGCTACAAAACTTCTGCCGGTATGCTCGACCGGCTCAATTTTTTCTCCAATGACATGACTTATCGGGAATTCTATAAACCGCTGGTGGATTGGTGAGTTATAAATCCAGCAATCCTTCGGGCAGCCGGACGTAAATAATTTTCTTGTCGTGGTCAATTTCTTCGATATATTCTTCGCCGGCAGGAATGAGCAATTCATCATCGGCAGTTGGAATTACAAATAGCACATTTTCAGTAGTTTGATCCACTTCGGATATAATTCCAAGTTCTCCCTTTTCTGCATCCACCAATTTGAATCCGGCAAAATAATCAAGCTCAATTTCAGTATCTTCGACTTTATCAAGATAGGTTTTTGGCAGGTAGATGGTCAAACCAGCAAATTCACGAGCCTGATCGTCGGTCGAAATCCCATCTAGTTTCAATAAGCCTGTAGTATTACTTTTGAAGCGATACTCATCCAGGAAAAATGGAACCAAAATCCCTTCTTTTTCAAAAATAACATACGGAATATCCTCCCTATCAAACACATCACTGGTAAACGAAAATGACATTTCGCCATTTACACCATGTGGCTTTGTAATTTGACCTATTGGGAAAACTTCGGATTTGAGTATCATCTTGAATTTGCTTTTCTTCCTTTTATAAAATAAATAATAGCCATAATTGTTGAGCCAAACATCGCAAAAACCATATCTTTCTGCGCATCCCAGATATCTCCTTGTTGGCCATTATAATAATCGGCTGATTCGCTTGTCATTAGCAAAGTAAGTGACCATTCAAAAATCTCATATATCATACTGAAAGTCTGAATAAAACTCCAAACTACAAAAATCTTAAGCATTAAATTAATGGCATTTTTTCTATCAAAGATTTCAAAAAGAAATGGAAACACAAGTAGGCCAAATGAAAAATGAACAAATCGGTCGAAATGATTTCTTTTAGCCTGAAAAATAGTATTTAAATCAATTTGAAATAAAGATTTAAACCATTCATTGTATGGAACATAAGAGTAAATATATCGTGCAGCAATGATATGCAATAACGCAAACAACGATAAACATAGAAAAGAAAAGTTACTTAAATAATCCCTCTTTATATCAAAAAAAAGAAGCAAAAGAAGCAAAAGTGTTCCTAAGTGTTGTAAAATTTGTTCCTGCGGAAAAATAGGATGAATACAGGTAACAGCTGTAATAATTAATAACAGAATGACAGAAATTACCTTAAATTTATTTTTTATCATTGGCTAATACGACTTTTATTCCACCACTGTCACCCAACCATGTGTATCTGGTTCATCACCGTATTGAATTCCACGCAATTTATGATATAGTTTATCGCATACAGGTCCCGGTTTTCCATCTTTGGCAAACATATAGGTAATCTTCATATCATAGTCGTAAATACGCTCAATAGGACTAATAACAGCTGCAGTACCGCAAGCTCCGGCTTCTTCAAAAGTTGAAAGTTCTTCCACTGGCACATGACGCTGTTCGACAGTCATTCCTAAATCCTGAGCCAGTACCATCAAACTTTTATTGGTAATGGATGGAAGAATGGATGCCGATTCGGGTGTAACGTAGGTATTATTTTTTATTCCAAAGAAATTGGCAGCACCACATTCGTCAATATATTTCTTTTCTTTGGCATCGAGGTAAAATATGTTAGAATATCCCATTTCGTGCGCTTTTTGTCCGGCAACTAAACTAGCAGCGTAATTTCCACCTACTTTATATTTTCCCATACCAAGTGGTGCCGAACGGTCGAATTCACGCATAATTACAAATGGGGTAGTTTGAAAACCACCTTTAAAATATGGTCCAACAGGAGTTACAAAGACAATAAACAAATACTCATCGGCTGGACGAACACCAACCTGAGCACCGGTTCCAAATAAAAATGGACGAATATATAGCGAAGCACCCGATTCATAAGGTGGAATAAAACGCTCGTTTAGTTTAACGGCTTTCAAAACTGCTTCCTCGAAAATCTCTACCGGAAGCTGAGCCATCATCGTTCCTGCACAGGAATCCTGCATACGTAAAGCATTATCGCGCATACGGAAAATTCGGATTTTTCCATCCTGCCCACGAAAAGCCTTCAGCCCTTCGAATACTTCCTGTCCATAATGAATACTGGTTGCAGCCATGTGAATATTCATATATTCACTATCATGTGTTTCAAGTTCACCCCAAGCACCGTTGCTAAACCGGCAGCGAACATTGTAATCGGTTTTCATATAACCGAATCCCAGATTGGCCCAATCTATCTGTTCCATTTTGTTTATTATTTGATAGTTATTTGTTATTGGTCAGAGTCAAAATCGATTCATTGCCCATATTAAAAAGTAAATCTATAATGCTTAAATTCTCCTGAAATCCAAATCGTTGTTCAAAAACCTGATAATAGGGTTTCAGATTTATATTCTGACTTGCCTTTTTCGGGTGAATGCTTTCGCGTAAATCAATTACTCCATCAGTCAAATCTGGTTGATATTTATCCGTAAACTGAACATTCTGTTGTAAATCGAGCAATTCAAGAACTTTAGCCTGAAGTTCGAGATTTAAATCCCACAGAAAATCCCATTTTTTCTCGTAAAATGGAAGAAAATCATCCTTGTAATACTCAAAAAATGGCGACGAATTATAAGCTGATTCTATCGACCGCCAATGTTGAACTTGCCAATCATTATGACCTGAAATCCGAATATCTCGTGTCAATTTTTTTTCTGCAGAAGACTTCTCAACCGGAATTGTCAGTGCATTTACCCCATTAGCTGTAAATATGTTACACCGATTCCGATATGTTTGTTTCTCGTATGAATCAAACTGCTCCAAAATTACTGTTTTTGCATTCGCCAATGCTACGTAATACTCTAGTGGTGCTAAATAAGCCGAAGTCAAACAAACTGATTTTCTATCACTGCTTACGGCTTGCTTCTTACTGCTTACTGTTGATTTAATGTTCAGCATTCTTAAAGAACCTGTTCCAGCGAATTTTCCCATCAAACCATCCTTTATCTTTATCCAACGAGAGCCAAACCAGTACCGGACGACCAACAATATGATCTTCGGGCACAAAACCCCAATACCGTGAATCGGCTGAATTATGACGATTATCGCCCATCATCCAATAATAATCCATCTTGAAAGTATAGGTTTTCGCCGGTTTATCATTGATAAAATACTCATTGTCTTTCACTTCCAGTTTATTCTTTTCGTAAACACGAATAATTCGCTCATAAATAGGGAGATTATACTTATTTATTGCCAATGTTGCTCCTTTTTTCGGAATCCAGATAGGACCAAAATTATCACGTGTCCAGTTTTTGCCTCCACCTAATGGAAAAACATCTTTGCGTTCAGAAGTTTCAATTTTGATTTTCGAAACCCCTGTAATATCTTTCATTTT
>SESG01010590.1_pt1 | contig 36531 bp, 42 predicted proteins | sample 3171421 | NCBI WGS metagenome assembly SESG01 (sample SAMN10866946, study PRJNA518727) | freshwater metagenome | biome: subpolar coniferous forest; feature: holomictic lake; material: water; isolation source: holomictic Lake 227, 6 m and 8 m depth | place: Canada: near Kenora, Ontario | collected...
AATGCGGGAAGAATGCTAAATGACATCTTAGTACTCTGTTTGTGTTAAGCCTCCGGAGATATCTTGCACAATGATATTATCTTCTAGTGTGGAAGTGTCCATGTAAAGACATGTAAATTTATTGAGTTGATAATTATTAGACACCACCATCTTGTCCTGTGGTTGTTGCTCATTCCATAGGAAGAAATAAAGTCCTTCTGTTTGGATGTATGTGCCATCATTTAAAATTCTTCTTGTATAAATTGTCTTTACTCCTGCGATTCCTGTAATTTGTTGTGACAAAAATTTAATATCAAATACCTGCCCTAAAGTTAAATTTTTTCTAGAAAAATAATCTACAAATATTTGTTTGATAGTGGAGGTGATGTATGAAGGGTCTTGCCTGGATTGTGGATCTCTCACTATATATAACCCACATAAAAACTTATCGACGGATGGTGTATATTGATTAGACGCGTCACTTATTCCAAATGCTGCTGTCTTAAATATAGGGTCAACAAATACTATTTCAGTATTGAGCATTTTGATTGGCTGTACGGAAGATTGTATGAGTTCCTTTTGTGCGCGCGCAAGGTAGTCAGCGGACACGCCACTTTCAGTTCTTGGCAAGCCGACGATATATACGTTGTTAAAATTGCACGAGTCTGCAAACGCTACTTGATTGAACAGTGCTCTGTCATTCTGAAATGGCGTTGTCATACCTTGATCTACGAAATACTGCAAATAACCGGATGTATAATCCCAGTTATTAAATATGGCCACGTCTTGAAGAAATGCTCCAAAATTATTTGTAATGTAACTTCTGTAATCTTCCTGAGTTACTAGTCTATACTGCCCTCTGTATATAGATGGTGCATTATTTCGAATATCATCTGGCGTTTCTTTATCTTTGATAAATGACGATGATATATTATTTGATATTACAAGAGCAGCTACGTCAGATGCTGATGCGAATGTCAATTGGTTAGCGGTGACGTCGCTCAATATAGAATCAAACTGAGTAGTAGAAAATTTAATACATGATGTGGCGCTGAAATTACCCGGCCCGACTCTGCCTGATTCTCCACCCGATCGAAGCCAATAGATTGCTACTTGATCCCCCGCTTCAAGTTTTTTGCCATTAATGTCGTTTCCGAATTTAATTTCGTATAATCCATTTCCATTGAGTCTTATTTCGTAACTATACGAATCAGCAGACTCAAGGTAAAAGCTCGGTGTCTTCTTACCTTTAACCCATAAACCATCTACACTTTTCTTGATGTATACATCAATATTGAAGTGGTCTGCAAGAACTCCGCTACCCGGATCAAATATGAACATTTCGCTCTCATCTCCCAACGCAGTATATAAAGGATGTTCCACATACATGCCTTGATACATGAGTTTTTGGGCTGCAAGATCTGTCATACTTTCTATTGTAGCATCTACTGTCTTAACGAATGTGATATCTTCATTAAACGAGAAGGTATTATAACCTGATTGAATATATGTATAACGAGGTATGGTGTATAATCCTCTTGATACGTCTTGTGCTGATGCGGTGAATGACAATGTAGAAGTTTGAAATCCTATAGGAGAATAATCAATAAGCTTGACGATTCTGTTAATGTTGTCGTAAAGTTGGGCTTCGGAGAAGAGTGATTCGGTACTTGTCTTATTGAGATAATATATGAGGGTATTATACGAAAACGCAATAATGTCGATTACTGATGATAGATTACTGCCAATGAAATTTTGGTCCGTTAATACATTGTATTTGTTCAGCCTATCAACGATTAATTGACGAAGCGAGTATGCATCAAATGCAACATAGTCGGTTTTAGTAAGTGGAAAATCTGTGGTCGGGTTATTCATTATGTGTTTCTAGAAGTTGGTATGTACATGAATGTCTGGCCTTTGATATCTAGATTGTATTTGTCTTGTAGAGACATCCCAAGCGTAGGAATATTTATTGAGAGTGTTATATTATATGCCATGCCATCAGGGTCTGCTATAACTTTAACATTTTGTACGTATACCCTAGGTTCGAATTTATCGATGACCGTTAGTATTTTGTTCGCTATGATAATCCCATTTGATTCTGTGACGGGCCAAAAAAGAAACTGGTAAAAGTCGAGACCGTAGTCAGGCCATAAGAATCTCTGTCCTGGCATGGTATTGAACAAGTTATGTAATGAATTTCGGATGGCTTCAATATTAGCGTCTGCCTTTAAATCCATTGTGTTTGTAACTTGTCCAAATTCAGTATCTGCAACTATAGATGGTCTTGTATCCAACGCAAGGTCCCTATAAAGGGCCTCACGATCAACTCTCGTTTTGGAGATTCTATCCAGAGCTGCGATTTTAATAGCCATTATAAAAATACTTATGTTTATGGACTCGATCTCCCTAAATATATCACACAATGAAAAGTAATTTTAACACTTTGGTAGAAAGCACACTCGAGAGATATCAGTTGGGGGGATTCCTCCAGGGTGATCGTGTGAAATTCAAAAAGAATGCATTAAAGCACCCCCATTTCAAAGAAAAGGGTGATAGTTTTCTGCAAATTATAATCAGCTGTATGGATCCTAAGTTTGACCTTAATTTAAGGATCAGCGCACTTAAAAGCGTGATACCACAATCTCAAGGCAATTGGCAAGTCGGACCTATTTCCACACCTGATTGCATTTACGCTGATATCATTGTGGAATATGCACCGGGTTTATATCGCACTCCTATGACTGTTCCAATCGACGTATTGGAAAGGCATGATGACGGTATCAATACTGGGCCAGTGCCTGACAGCATCAAATATCCAGACAAGGTCCAACTCAAGCCAGTTGAGATCAGTACACAAGTGAGCCAGAGTCGCCCCAAAGGATTTGAATACGACTTGCCAACTAAGAATGTGAAAATTCCTGGTGGTAATAAGTGGGATGATAAATCCCCTGGAGCACGTAAGCCTTCAAAGAAAGGCAAAAAGAAGAAATAATTCTAATCAGAATTTGATTTCCTAGCATAAAGATCATAAGATAGATCAGCAAGCTAAGCGTGACCTTACATGCAAAAAATTTCACAAACATCAACATTATATGAGCCTTAAAGCATTATCCGATTACACATTCTATTCGCGCTATTCACGTTATCTTCCAGAAAAACAAAGACGTGAAACATGGAGGGAATCAGTAGAAAGGGTATTTGACATGCATCGCACAAAGTATGCACATCAATTATCAATCTTTCCTGAATTAGAGGCAGAGATCGAATTTGCTGAACGTCAGCAAAAAAAGAAAAGAACCTTAGCAGCTCAAAGGAGTTTGCAATTCGCAGGGGCTCCTATCCTCAAGCATGAATTCAAAATGTATAACTGTAGTGCAACCCACATGGATAGACCCAGGGCTTTCCAAGAAATTATGTACGTGCTTCTGTGTGGTTGTGGTGTTGGATTTTCAGTACAAAAACAACATGTCGCAAAGCTCCCTCCGGTTGCAAAACGTTCTGGTGAACGCGTAAGTTTCATTATTGAGGATTCTATCGAGGGTTGGTCTGATGCTGTTGGTGTATTGGTTAATTCTTATTTTGTAACACCAGTCGAGGAGTTCGCAAAATATCAGGGCAAAATAATCACCTTTGATTATTCGGAGATTAGACCTGAGGGAGCACTTATTGCAGGTCAATTTAAAGCTCCGGGTCCTCTTGGTCTTCGTAATGCTTTAATAAAGATACAAGCGTTGATAGAAAAGCATCTCACTGAATCAGATACCAACACACAACTGCGTCCTATCGAAGTGTATGATATTGTTATGCATATATCAGATGCGGTTCTTTCTGGTGGAGTACGCCGATCAGCTACTATCTGTTTGTTTTCACATGACGATGATGAGATGATGAATGCTAAAATCGGCGATTGGCTTATCACCAATCCTCAGAGAGGTCGTTCAAACAACAGTGTAGCACTCCTTAAGGGGTCTGTAACACGTGAACAATTCGCGAAGATTATGAAGTCAACCAAAGAATTCGGCGAGCCTGGATTTATATGGTTAAATGACTTAGATCTTATATTCAACCCTTGTGTTGAAATTGGGTTGTATCCACTACTGAAAAAGGGCGGCATCAGTTCATGGCAAGGATGTAATCTTGTAGAAATCAATGGTAAATTCTGCGATACTGTTGAAAAATTTCTTCAATCATGTAGAGCAGCTGCAATCATAGGGACACTTCAAGCAGGATATACAAATTTCAAATATCTCACTCCTGAAGCTAAACTAATTTTCGAGAAGGAGTCATTATTAGGATGCTCAATAACCGGGATTATGGATAATCCTGACATTCTTACAGATCCTGAAATACAAAGAATGGGCGCAGAAGAAATCAAAAAGACCAATGAAAGGATTGCCAAGATGATCGGTATTAATCCTGCTGCTCGTTGTACTGCTGTGAAACCTGCGGGAAGTACTAGTTGTATTCTAGGCACTGCGTCTGGAATTCATCCTCACCATTCACGGCGTTATCTCAGAAGGGTCCAAGCAAACAAGTCGGAGTTTTGTTTGAGCGTGTTTGAGCGTGTAAATCCGTTGGCAGTAGAGGAATCAGTTTGGTCTGTTAATAAAACCGACAAGGTAATCTCTTTCTTATGTGAAGTTCCTGTCGGTGCTATTACAAAGAACCAGCTCACTGCGGTGGAGATGTTAGAAAAAGTAAAATCAACCCAACAAAACTGGATCGAATATGGTACAAGTGTAGAACGAAACATAATCCCAAGCGCACGACACAACGTATCTAATACAATCACGGTCAAGCCAGATGAATGGGATGCTGTCGAGAATTTCATCTTTGATAATCAGAAATGGTTTGCGGGGATCTCATTACTTCCCGCTTCGGGTGATCTGGACTATGTCCAAGCACCATTCGCAAATGTATTAACACCTCTGGAGTTGGTTAGAGAATATGGTGATGCAGTAATGTTTGCATCAGGTCTTATTGTTGACGGTCTCAAAGCTTTTGATAACAACCTCTGGAGAGCATGTGATACCGTTCTTGGACAAGGTGAAAAGTTAACTTCTGAGATGACAAAACCAGTATACCCCACAAAAAGAAATAACACTGAGCTTGCAAATTATTTCTTAGGTAAAGTGGCTTATGATGAATGGTTTGATAAGATCGACTGGATTCGCCGCGCAAATCAATTTGCCGAGCGTTACTTCTCTGGCAATATACGTCTAACAACATATTGTCTTAAACATGTAAGTCTTTGGAAGACTTGGTGTGATCTTAAGAGAGAATATAAAGATATCGATTGGATTGAACAGACTGAGAAGGATCATGAAGTGATCGCTGCTAATACATTGGGAGCTCAGGCCTGTAGTGGGGGTGCTTGTGAGATACTTTAGGTTATTAATATCGAACCGCTTACAACAAATATCCAACAATTTGTTGTAAGCACTTAACTCTCTCCTCAAAAGGATAAGACATAGGCGTTTCTAATGTACAATATGGAACGCCTATTTTTTCTAACATTCTTTCTAATGTGCCTGGAAATGGCTGCTTCCCGTTCACTATGACACCTCTATCAGTCTTATCACCGTACGCACATTTTTCCAAAGGCATACTGATATATTGTAATATATTCTGTAATTTCTCTGCTATATCTTGTGAACAATAAGCATATACACCCCTAGCCTTATCGTCCTCATGCAAATCTATAACCAGACGAGGGTTAATATCCAGGATTTGAGATATTATATGCTTTTGTACAGGCCCACTCGTATCATTGAAATGGCGGTTTAAATCCCTTCCACCCAATCTTCTCTTTCCTGATTTATTTACATGTGATATAACAATGACCCGTTTGTCATCTTTAAAACCATCAGCTGCAATAGCTCCTGCTCGTTCATCGCCATGTATACCACCGATAATAACTACGGGCGATTTGAAGAACGACTCGAAGCTCATGTTAACCTTTTATTTCTTGAATAAGCATCGTACTCGCAATAACGTCACCACCATACATCAAACTCGGCCTAGCATCATATCTCGATCCATTCAAATAACCAGTATTTCCATAAGGTTCTGTAAGACCTACCCGTAAGTTGAATACTGTGGGTGATAGTGTTGGAACCGCGATTCGTCTAAATTGAGCCTTAGGTGTTGGAATATATGCAACAGTTGTCCAAGGGGAGACTATATCGCATGTAGTCTGTCCTGTTCTAGAAACTGTGGCTACATATCCGTGATTTCCTACAGGCTCAGCGCCTGTATATATATTGGTCCATATCAGATAATAGTTGCTGAGGCTGTGCGGTGTAATTGTAGGGGCGGTCATGAACAATATACCCTTTGAAGCTGTAGGGACCAAATCCTCGTTAAAGTGGTTATTCGTATCACCGTAATCTACAGTAGTTAATGTTTTGTTCTCTATATACACCTGTTGTATTACTGTACCCAACTGAAGATTACTGACTACACTACTAAGATTACATGTAGCAGTATCGAGATTACTGAAATTTGTATTAATAACCGATCTAGAGTCTCCAATACATTGATCTCTATCTATAGCTGTTGTGAAATTGCATACTGACATATCAATTATTTATGCATGTTCTCAAAAAACTGTTGAAAATAATAATTCCATCTGGATAATTATTATTGCCTTGGTGCTCCAAAGGACTGAAGCATTTCTTGCCGAAAGGGAGAAAAATAAAAAATGAAAACAATACCCACATATACAGTTGGACACTTCTCGTCCACAGATCATGGCTTTCGCCAGCTGCCTGCTCTGTTCTCATCCCGCTGGTTGGACTCCATCTTTGATATCGCGGATCCAGGTCGCATTATAGAAGATCAAAGTTCCTTCTATCCGTATAACATCTCGACATACAAAGATCAAGATAATGAATTGTTCAAGTATGTCATTGAGGTGGCATTAGCCGGAGTAGGTCGTCAAAACATCAGTGTTGATGTAAAGGATAATCTACTCACTATTGTTATATCAAAGGAAGATACTGATCCTGCTTTTAATGTTTCATACATTAAACGTGGAATCAGCCGAAAAAAATCTACTCTGTCTTACAGATTAGATCTAAACCAAATCGATGTTAAAAACATCAGCTCATCTTACGTTGATGGGCTATTAACTGTCAGTGTACCAGCCATCAAAAAGCAGGTTCATAAAGTTGATATCAAAGTAAACGTAGACTAAACCAAATGCCTCGGTTCTGGAGCACCAGAGGCTTAATTAAGGCGCTGTAGGCCAAACAACGTCTTCTGGGTTATTAAATACATCTGTAATATCCCTCAACTGTTGTCTATAACTTATCCATTCCGGCTTGTTAGATATCGGTGTATTTGGTAAATCTGTCCAGTCGGATTGCTGTAATAAGCTACTTCTTTTTGCTCTCACCAGCTCCCACTTAACATCATTCTCGATTTTGTTCCAAGCGGTTTGCAGCTGTTTCAGCGTTGGTTTAGATGTTTTATCCAACCAAGTCAGTCCGTCATAGCTATTGCCTTGTAGTATCCATTGTTCACCAGGGCGACATTGTTGAATTGCTCTTTCTATGTTCATTGTTTAACCTCCATTACAGTCATTGTTGATAGGGCCCTACAACTAAACGGCCAATACTCTGGAACATCGAAGCGATCTCGGTTAATATAAAAACTACCCAAAGAATATCCTATATACGCCGAGAGAATGATACCTTGTATTCCGTATGTTATCGGTGTAAGATCAACCATTGTAGGGGCGTCGAGATATGAATTACTCACACTATACATTGTTCCATCATTATAGCCTCCGGTCGCTCCTGCACTATACATCGGCATTGCAAATGTTGCTCGTGCTCTGGGTTGACTCACTCCAAGAGGACCGTACGTCGCTTCACCGATGCCTATTGGTGTGCTGTCTCTCATAAATCGTAAAGCATTGTAATACGTAGCCAACCCTTGTAAATGTACAGAGACGAGAAATTTGCTAGTGGTTGAGCTAGGGGTGATAGCTACACTCAAACCAGAAAGGCTAGTCCATGTAATTGCGGATATAGCGAGTGTAGAATCAAACGCGACTTGCTTGACTTGTAATATATGTCCTGAAGATGCTGATAAATCGCAAACGGCTGTATCTAAATTATCAAAATTGGTATTAATGGTCACTAATGAATTTCCGATACACTCTGACCCTAATATTGCTGTTGTGAGATTACATACTGACATAAATTAATTTATAAATTGGTGTTAAAATACTATTACAGATATATATGAGCTGTAGTTTGTCCAACCACCACCGTCTGACAATTTAGACACGATCAAATGGTTTGGTGAATGCCATGTTGCGTAAGGTCTAACGTAAAATCCACTGTTTCCTCCAACAGCAACTGCTACATGATAAATGCCTCTTGGGGTGATGGGTGTAGTAAAATTAAGTATGAAACACGATATCGGATCAGCGTCACTTTCGTATCTGGCGGGATCTGTCCCAGCATTCCAGTTTACTTGTGATGCAGCGGACGGTTCTGTAACACTTGTAACATTATAGGATGAGAATATCTGATAGCTCCTATTGGGGGTCACACCAATTGCTCCTGCATATCCGCTGAAATTTACCCAAGCACGCGGAATTCCAAAACCTGAGGCACTTACTGATACAATTCCCGTCCCTCCAACCGGTGAAATTGCTATATTCGAGCCTGCTACAATTTGGCTAACATAATTAGAGCTTAAATTACACACTGCCGTGTCTAAACTATCAAAATTAGTATTGATGGTAGCCAACGAATCACCAATACATTGGTTCCCGTCAATCGCTGTTGTGAGGTTACATGCTGACATAAATTAAACGCTGACCTCGGTTAGGGTTAATACTACTGGAACAGCAAGACCACCCAAAGAAAATTTATAATGGCCAGAGCCAGAGTCGTTAAAGAGTAATGTAGTGCCGGATCCTATACCGGAGCCAGAAGCTGCTCCTGCTCTAACTGTGTACGTAGCAGAAGAAGCCGACGGAAGATCTACACAATCGATAGTAGTGTTGCTGTACCAGCCCCATCCGCTATTAGTGGCGAAATTTGCTCCAAGGCATGTCGATCCTTTGAATACTGCCACTACAAACCCAGCTGTATTTGATGATGCTTGTATAGAGAGATGTATATACACCTTATTAGCTGAATTTTTTAATGTGATCGTCTGTGAAATTAATTCTGCTCCTTCAGTGATAAGTGGTGGTGTATTATCAATAGGAATAATAGCCGCGATCCCATCGCTGGTATCTGTAAATGTGGCGCGGACTATTTGAACTACAGACCCGATATGCTCGCCATTTGTCATGTGGTCGCTCAAAGAGGAAGACAAGCTACATGTTGCGGTATCTAAATTACTAAAGTTCGAATTAATCTTTACTAATGAATCTCCGATACACTCCGTTTCAGCTATTGTTTGCGTTAAGTTGCAAGACGACATATTATATATTATTTATCCTCTGAATATGGTATAGCTCTTGATCTGGATTATTTTTAGGCAAAAATAATGGACGTGTTTGAGCAACCTCACTCCACGTCCATTAAAGTTTTTGTTATTAACAATAACCGAGTAAGTGCAATCTACGCGAGTTTGAGCTAGACACACCGTTTGGTCCAAGTGCTGTTAATGACAACGTACTGACACCGCTGAGGAGTTTCGTTGCGAAACATTCACGTGAAGGCTCGTCATATATATACAACGGTTGGTTGTAGAACGAAGAGCTTATGATTAATTTGCCTGTTCCTGAAGCTACGCGAACACCAGCAGATGTTGCAAAAGTCACTGTCACGAAAGGTGCCTGAGGCACTGATGAAAGTGCCGAAAGCGGAAATGCTGAAAGTGGGTCTGATGTCAATCTTGCTGAAGTCGTAAGATAACTCAAGGTGCTGAATATTACCTTGGTTCTGCCATTCGCGGGACCTGATGGATTTACAATTCCATTGCCATTTACCGTATTAGAAGCAGATAGGAAATAAACACCAAGCGTTCCTAGTGGTGCGGATCCTGAAAGTGCGGCGATCGTGAGTGAAGCTGCGGAAAGTGCATATGCCGAAAGAGATAATGCATTTAGTTCGTTAGGGTTTGAAATTACAAGTGCCATATAACTTATTTATGGTTTTCTTCCTCTTTTTCCTCCTGGATATCCTCTAATTCTAACGGTTCATCGCTAAAAATAGCTGATCTGCCACTACAGAGTTGTTTCATGATTTCTTCTCTGGATGCTATCAAAACATTTGTGTTATTATTTACCACATTTCCTGGAATAAGATTAACAATCTCCTTCTTTCCTTCGATATCCATTTTCTTCATCTCGATGGCGTGCTTCTCTTTCTTTCTATTAAGATTAATCTTATTCAAAACCTCAATGGTGTGGGTATTTGCCGAGATTAATTCTGCGAGAGACGCAATTTCTTCTGGATTTTGACCTTGAGTTACGATTTCTGCGAGTTCACTAACAGCCTTTGCTCCGATATCAACCAATGCTGACGTTCTCTTGAGTATATAATCATTGATATTTTCATCAGTAACCTCGATCACGTCAACGACAGGTCCTCTGGTATGCTGGGGCGACGTATATCCAGAAAGTTCTGATAAAAGGGTGTCGATGTCGTTAAGTTCCATGTAGAATTATTTAAGCTACTTGTTGAAATTATCAATTTCTATGCTAAGATAATTTCATGTCAGTTACTATTAATACAATGCACGGAACATTTATTGTTCCTCCCGAAAAGGAATCACAACTCATCGCTTGGCTTCAATCCAATGCGGTTAAAGTAGGCGCTCAACAAAATATTATGGAAGTTCGTGGTAATGATCCTCGATCTAATCCTTATAGTGGCACTCAACTCATCAATGAATAAATGGAGATATATTCTTACACAATACCTATGACACCCACAGCAATATCCTTAGTAGAACTTAAGTTTGTTAAGACTCATCCTGACGCACAATTACCCACTAAAGCATACGACGATGATAATTGCTGGGATTTGTATAGTGTAGAAGAAGTGATTATTCCTATGCGCGGGAGTGCAATCGTGCCTGTTGGTTTGACTGTTGGTTATATTACTCCTGGATTTGGATTTGTAATCCGTCCACGTTCTGGTCTTGGTTTTAAGCACAATCTTCAACCTCATTTAGGTGAAATTGATTGTGGATACAGAAATGATTTGGCATGTAAGATTTACAACAAAGGCGATGTGTGTTATGTCGCAGAGAAAGGGTCTCGGATCGCTCAAATCAAGGTAGAGAAAGTATGGCCTTCTGCTGTTTCGTTTATTGATGAAATTATTCCTGCTAATAGAGGTGTAAATGGTCTCGGTTCCTCTGGCAAATAATCATGAATGAATTAAACACTCTCTTTGTTGAGAAATACCGTCCTCAGACTCTGTCTGATATGGTTGTAGATGATGATACGCGGTTATTCTTTCAATCGCTTGGCAATAAAAAGGATATTCCAAATCTCTTGTTTAGCGGGTCGCCTGGTGTTGGTAAGTCTACTCTCGGCAAGATCATCATCAAGGACATATTGGATTGTCAATATTTATATATCAACGCATCTGATGAAAATGGCATCGATACGATCCGTCAAAAGATCATAGGTTTCGCTCAGACCAAATCTCTTGATGGCAAAATGAAGGTTGTTATGGCGGACGAATTTGATAACACGACAGGAGATGCGCAAAAGGCTCTCCGTGGTGTTATCGAAGAGTATTCTCACAATACTCGCTTCATATTCACTTGTAATTATCTTTTTAAGATTATCCCTGCCCTTCAATCACGTTGTCAGATTATCAATCTTGCGCCTGATATTAAAGGAATTGTCACTCGGTTATTATATATTCTTAAAAGTGAGGGTGTTGAAGTACCAGATTCGGAACTTCCTAAATTGGTCGAGTTGGCTAAAAATTCATATCCAGACTTGCGGAGGGCTATTAATGATATCCAAAAATATTCTCACTCAGGTGTTCTCAATATTAAGTACACGCAGGCGCGGGGTATTGCTAAGAATATTATACAGAAACTCATTAATAAAGAACCTGTTACAAGTATCCGTAGATATACAATTGAGTCAGAGGTGGATTTCGCAGGAGATTATACACATCTATTAAAAGAGATGTTCGAGACATTGTTTGATTCAGATGATATTAGCGAATCCCTTAAGAGTCCATTATTGTTAGCTCTCACGGAGAGCATTTATCGTGACAATATTGTTATCGATAAAGAGATCAACATGTTCTCTTGTTGTATTAAGCTAGCCGAAGGGTTGGCTTAATTATTTTCTTCCGCAGCATTTCTTCATGGGCTGGACCTGTCCCGGATCTACTCTGGTTACTGACGATGATGGCCCATGTGAAAGTATGTTTCTTGCTGGTGCACTTCCAGTCAGCACAAAAGATTCTGCATCAGATAATGCTTTCTGTTGATTGTTGTATGCTGGTGTGGTGTAAATCTTCTCGTTTGTGTTTTTGTTATATACTGTAGCAGTAAACGTTCCATTGTCTGCGCTCTGACTTACTGATGTAAAGAATGATTGTACCATAAGATTATTTAATTAAGCCATACCCTCGTGGCTATAATTGGATTGTTTGAATCTATGTACTTTGATAGCCGTTATTTCATTATAATAGCGGTTACCATCTATCAAATGCACAACTTGCATACAAAGCCATTGTCCATAAAGTTTATCACCTAGCTCCGAATTATCGTTTCTTGATTGTTCGATATTGAAAAATGTTCCTGGATTTCTATTGGTCATTCCGTTCAATGTAAATCTTACACACGTGTTTTGAAATAACCCTACCTTGAGAAGGGCAGCTGAACTTTGTGCTGATCTATATATTGATCCTTCCCTTCCTATCAATGAGTATATAGGCAATACTGCTTTTCTTTCTGCTTTGTGTTTATTAATGTTGATCAGGAATAGAGATTCCTTGCTACTCTGATTCTCTGTATGTAATTTACTAATGTAATTGTCTGCGATAAATTTGCGGGCATCTGTCGGATTATTCTTTTCGAATTCGACTCTCATCTTCCTCTGACTGAAGTCAAACGAGTGCACAATCCTTTGTCTAAAATATTCTTGATTGGCCACTGACTCGATATCGACATATTCGTATTTGTGTATGATGCTGTTAAGCGGGTGGTTTACTGTAGTAGAGGATGGTGCTGGTCCCTTTTTTATTAGTGGTGTCCCATCTTGACCCAAGTCCAAAAATTCACTGAGATAAAAAATCTCTTTATATAAATCACTTCCTGCTCTGCTAAAATATTCGGAAAGTGGTGTGAGTGAAAAATATCCAATCGGATGCGCCTCGTCTGTATATACCTTTAAGAAACATATGTCGTTGATGTTACCAAACTGTTTCTCGCTTATATGATGAAGGTATACATCGTCTATGATAGAGGCAAATGTACTGTTCATGGATGACGTATAAAAAATAGGGCAACCACCTTTGTCCCATGGATTTTTTTTATTATCATCATAAAACATATTGACTGGTCCCTTCGGATCAACTGAGAATACTTTAATCTTATCTTTTATGATTTCTTTTATGATGGATCCAGTGAATTCAGTACTCTTGTCTAAACTACCTCCTGTCTTAGCGCTATATAAAGAATCTGGCTGTGCAGTGGGCGACAACGCAGAAGAATAAAATCCATTTTTATATGAAAGCTGTTGGAAGAATGAATCTACTAGATATAATTTTTTGACTTTTTGTGATTGTTGTGCATTGCCTACTACATCCACTGGCAATGTAAGATCTTCTATTTTGCATATGCAATACTCTTTGCTCAATACCCATTCATCCGGATTAAGATCTGAACCTTTGGGTACTATATAAATACGCATTATATCCCAACCGTCATTGCTAAACACGAACGCTGAAGGTTTATTTTCGGTCAACAACGAAGAATATACGGATGGGGGTGTAAGGGGAGATAAAGGAGCTGCTTCTAAACCTCCGAATTGTGATGTAATAAGAGCCTCACCTGTTGTATACCAATTACCCATATTATCCGTGATAGAAAGGCTGAGTATTGATTTGTTGTTTATATTAAATATGTTAGATACATCTCCGTCAGGTGTAGAATTACAAAATCCGTATTTTACAACATATTCAGTGTTGTTATATAGCGTGTTTTGAAAGTTGAACGATTTGGCTGCTATATCTTTAGCGTTTTTAGATGATACAATCGGTGATCCTTGTAGTTTATTAGTATATAATTGCAATAAACCACTTTCAGCCGGTGTTTGAAGAGAGGAGGTGGCCTGTGCGGTTGAGTTGATATCGAAAGCCATTACTGTGTATTAAGTTGAGTTAGGATTGCTGATGCCAAATCTTTAATGAAAAATAAAATATCTGTTCCTGGTATTAATGGTAATGTAGGATCTAATATTTTATTGGCCTCGAGCACCAACCAGTATAAATTAGTAGAACCGTATATATTATATGATATCAGAGGCCATGTATCACCATATCGGATCGTATAAGAACCGTAATATTCCAATGGTAATTTAGTAGGGAGTGATAAAGTTTGTAGAAGATTATAAAAATATCTTTGATCTGCATCTTGGTATAATGGTAGATTTCTTTCGTATTTCTCACCAGAAATCTTTAACTCTATCGGCCTATCTACTGGTTGTGAAATATTCATGGTTTTGATTGTCCTGTAAGTATGTTAAATCCTTTTATAGCTGTGTCTATAGGATGAGATGCTGCTTCTTTGGCGGCATTTAATCCTGCTGGTGTGAGTATTGAGTTGACCGCTCCCACTATCGCCTTAACATCTGTGGTGACCTTTCCTTGTAGACCAGAAGAAATTCTCGAATCTGCAGATTCTATAAACTTCATATTATTTCTGCTTGGCATGATTAAATCCGTGATAGACAACGTAATTAAAAATGCATCTGGTATAGTCATCCTTCCACCGTCTGCTAATGGATAATGTCTGATATTTCCTATATTTTTGATATTGACATCTATACGTGCTGCTGGTGAATAATGTATACCGGGGATATGTACTTTATAAAATACTGGCGGGACATTTGTATATAATGTTTTTTTGCCATATGTATTTTGGTGAGTCAGTAGATAACACAATTCCCAATTTTTTCTTATCTGTGATATATCTTCCAATTCCGAAATGGAGGTCGGTGTATTAAGTAATACAAATGATATATTATATGTTTTTGGGGTTGAAGAATCCCACACCTGTGGAGTATCGTTGAATCCTGCTTTTGTTGTCTCAGTACCGCCGAGGTAAGCACCTCCTGCTATTTTTAATGCAGATCCTATCACCCCAAGATTACCGATTAATGCTTTAAGTTTATCACCCCCCACAGAACCCACAACACTTTCTACTGCATTGCCGACAGCCGCCAATGTTTTTTCTAACGCATCTACAGCGGCCCAACTACTCGTTACTCCCATAGAAGCATCTCCGAAATACGGAATTGTATACCAAAAACCTGTAGGCTTTGTGGTTCCATATAATGCTTCATATATGTTAAACGTGCTACTAGCCTCTTCTAACATATTCGCATATTGTTGCACCCCTCTTCCATATAGTGAGCTATCTATCTCAAACTCAGTCAAAATTGCAAAGGGAGTTTCATTTCTTGCTAATCCCTTTGGCGTTAGTGTCCATGGGAAATCCTGTACCACGTTGATCCCTGGTACCCCTGCTGGTTTTAGGACGCCATATACAGCCTCGCCACTGTATCCTTGAGCGCTTGCCGAAGACGCACCAGGTATTGTATATAATGAAGCTGCCATATATTACTTATTAAGTAAGACTTACCCCAAAGCTACCCATCAATCCATTTCTGAAATCTGATATACCAGGTGACGGAGTTAGTGGATACATGTCTTGCACTCTCTGCGCTGATGCAGTGCTTGGTTGTTGATTAATGTTAAAATTTACTGGTGCTTCTGCTTTACTTGGTGCCGTAGGGTTATTGGCTATCTGATTGGATAAATTCTTAAAATCGTTTTTGAGGTCTAGACCTTGTAAAGCAATATACATTGGCTTTAGTATATTTAACTCCTCTAATATTTTGGATAATATTTGATCTGAATTTGTGATCTCTTTAGCCGGTTTCATATTATCAACAGGCATGGGTTTTCCTGTCTGTATATCTAACTTTTGTCCCTGTATTTCATTAAAAGGTTCTACTTTTTTTCTGGCCTGGCCTGGCTTAACTTCCCCAGATTTAATCGCTCCCATCCAATCATCCACATCTACAAAACCTAATGATCTCGCTTTAGCTTCCTGTGCCGCTCTTCTCTTAGCCATATTTTCTTCAATACGTTGTCCTGCCTCCTGTCCTTCTCTTATGGTTGTATTATGCTCACTCCATGGATTTACCAATTGGTTTAATCCCATTCCAAATCTACCTGTTTTTTCTGCTACATTTATACCCGAGCCTATAACAGCCCCCAATGGACCACCACCCGCCGCACCACTAGCAGTATCAATACCAAGACTTCTCGCTTCATTATAAACTTGCCCCCAATATGAGCTGTCTTCGGATTCGGGTATTGCAGCGTTTAAAGCTAAGCTAGTTCCTGCACCAATCAATCCTCCCTTTGCTAAGCTCTTTAAATTTGAAGGTTTTATTAACGACTTACCAACCCCCTTCAGTGTAGCAGGATTCATCACGGCTTTAATGCCAGTATTAGCCACCGCCTTCTCTGCGCCTTCGACTGTACTCTTGACCACCGCCTTCTCTGCGCCTTCGACTACACCCTTCTCAGCGCCCTCAACTGTACTCTTGATCACTGCCTTCTCTGCACCTTCTGCTGCACCTTCTACCGCGCCCTCCGCCGTACCCTTAGTTGCTCCTTCCGCTACGATCTTTCCTTTTGCTTTATTAAACAATGAAGGGGCTGCTTTTTTTGCAAGCGCAAGTAATCCTGTACCACCCAAAGCTCCTTCCAAGATCCCTAATATACTCCCACCACCACCCCCTCCTGATGATTTCGGTTGTGATTTACTAGCGTCAACCTTCATCAAGGCTTGTGACTCCGCAGTGATCTTACCAAGTTTTTCTAATATGTCTAAAATTTTCTTTTGTATCTTTTCTGATCTTTCTTCTACTGTTAAGATTTTACCCATCACCGGATCTGCCTGTTTATCGAACAGAGAAATAAACTCGTCTTTTTTTGGTTCTGGTGCCTTTATTGGTGGAGCAGGCTGTGGCATTGCACTAGCCATCCTAGGTAGTGTCGGATAGTTCTTTGTCGAATTAAGAAACGACGGCACCATCGTCTTTGTTTGAGATACTAATTTCTCAAATCTATCCATACTGGCTTTCTGAACTATATTATCAGATTGCAATCTTTTTATAATAGACCCTGTAATTTTTTCAATCTCTGTAGAAATCTTAACTTGGCTTGCTTTTAATTGTTTAACATCAATTAGCTTGACAGAAGTAGGAGCTGCTATCTTTGATACATCTGCTATTGATTTCTCTAGCAGCTTCTTTGTAAGTTCATCTACGGCACGCGAAAGTGAGCGCGTCCCTTCAGGAGACTTCATTTGTTTTGCCAACAATTCTTGAACTACCTTCAGTAATGAAGTAGAATCGTTCTTACTCGCAGGGTTTGAAAAATCCATCGCTGGCATATGGATTTACTTATGACGATTTTACTGTTAAATAAACAAGCTGATATCAAACCCCTGTGGTTGGTCCGTAGTGGTAAGGTTGGTGATATTCAAGTCTTTATGCTCTTCTATATATTTTAGAATAGGCGTAATATACGTGTAAGGTAATACTGACACTACATCTACATTAATAGGTTGTTCTTCACCGTTAATGGTGATTTTCTTAATATGCTTGCATAATTCAAGAAGAAATACTATCCCCACAACGCCATCCATGGTGTTATCTTTATTGAAAAGATATCCTCTCACCTCATCAACCCAGTGTTTCAAACTTTCACCTGTTGGGATACCATAAATGATTGAAGATACACTATCTTCGATCGTCTTATCTGTGATGTCGAGAGTTTTGAATGCTTCTGTTTGTTTGAGTGCTTCTGTTTCTTTGGTAAGTGAAAAAATGAGATATATTATATCGGTCTCTAATAAACTTTCGATTGGTTCAGAGCAATTAACCTTTAGAATATTATAAATTGCGGAAATAAATCCCCAGTTAAACTCTCTATGTTGTGTAGACGCTTGTACAATATCCCTCAATTGAGCTGTGGAGATAGGCGAAACATTAAGCTTCTTACCTGAAGATGGAATTATTATTTCCTTTTGCTGGGATGTTTTAAAAAGCTCGAGAATTTCTGTAGTGGTCATAATATAATTACCAAGAGTTGTTTAAAACTCTCCTGGTATATCACTCATATCAGGTGGAGGGGAGATAATTGCTTGTGATTCCTGATATTTCGAAGCGAAAAGAAAAAACTCTGCTGGTATACATTTTTCTAGATATTCGCCAGATAAATTTGAGTGCCTCGCCACCTCATAAAAAACATCATAAAATGTACCAAGATTAGTACTGAATAATATTTTTAAAAGGTGAAACAAGTCATCTCTATTATGCGGTATGTATATTGCAAAGTTTAGTTTTTTATTTTCAGCGAGTGGAATATTAACACTACTCTCTAGGAACTTATGAAGAGTTCCCATCAATTTTTGTGTAATCGCAAAGGGCAAACCATTATACACCAAGCATTTAGTATCATTATCCAAGTGTGGAAAACCAATAACATTACCATTTATCTTGATATCATGTATAAAATGGTATGTTTCGAGTTTCTCTAAAGATAACATACCAAACATGTCAGGAAATTTGAGAGTAAATTCTATACCGTCAATTATTGTTGGACTACTAATAAATTTATCAATAGATATCAAAAAACTTTCTAATGGATCTATCAGAGTTCCTACCCTCAAGGCGACGTTACAATCCTTGGTCGTATTTGACGCCTTATCTTCTTGTTGTATTGATATATTGAAATGATCACTGATGCTAGTTTGGCGGAGATGCAATAATATGTATAACTCCTCATAGAAATTTAGTGTATTATTTCCTCTGGTATCTTTTATAATATCCCTCCATACACAGGCTTCATTAAGAAACTCGCCGTTCGGAGAACCAAGTAACGACTTGAGTATGTCTTTATACTCTCTAACCGTAATATCTCTATACTGGATTGTATTATGAGGTAGTTTAACGTGAAACAACATTATTTTTATTAGTTGTTACAAAGGCGTTGGGATTTGCTTCTAACGCAGCTGCTTCACCATTTATTTGTGCACCTGTTTCTTTAGCTAATGGTAACGCTTGTTGTTTTGTATTTTGTAATATCGTGGTACCTGACTGAGTGTTGTAATAACTATATACGAACGTCGCCTCTTTTCTGATATGACCAGTCTGTGCTATATAACTATATTCTTCTCCAGCTAAATTTATTGGACATACCCCAACGAAATTATATTGTTGGATGACTACGGGTGCTGTTTTTTGTGAAAAGATACCCAGCTTATATATTGTTAGATTTGTGCGATATCTTTGACTTGCCGGCCTCGCAATCATTCCAAGATGCGATGTCACCACTATCCATGGTCTTATTACATTGTCACCAAATCCAACGTTAGTATCTAGGAATGAAATCTTTATCTGCTCAAAATTATCTCTACCTCCACCCACTACGCCTCGGATAAATCCATTAAAAGATGAGTCTCCTATAGAGGTTGGGTTTGTTGTCATACCTTCACCAGGGATCGTAACGGATTGTGCAAAAATACATCCTTGTACACTCTGGTATGGCTTGCTAGTGGATATATTCAAAGCTGCGCCTATGTCCCATGAACTTGCAGTGTTTGGCTCGTACTGACGTGCAGTCAGAATGGTAGATACTGGTATATCGTCAAATTGTAAAACCCATTGTGAGCTATTAGGGAGCGCGCCCGCAGGTGTAGATAATACCTCGCTTAAAAAATATCCTATACCGCCTGTAAAATCCGTATTGCTTGCCATATTAGTGCAATACTATTTATGACCGTATTCTTCCGTTAGTTACTAGGAATTGTCGATGTCGACGTAGCTGTTCCTGTGCTACTTGGTATGGTATTATTTTTTCCATTCACCATCGACACGCCATCTAGTCTCCAATATTGATATGCAAGAGTAGTAGGTAACATAACAACGTCTCCTTGATTGGTCGAGTCGTATGCAATATCAGCAACACTCACTACGTATGCTCCGATCAAATTATATCTACGGATTGGTTGATTTGCTTTATTGAGTAAATCCAATGTAATCACGGAAGATTGGCGTGCTATGTTATAATCACCTGTTGAAGACGAGTCATCAAAAGTAAGGAATGTAGCTGCTTCTAGTGTGTGGCGAATATTATAATTACTATCGCAGCGGAAGGTTACCTGCCATCCATCAGATCCAGGATAATGCGCAGTCCCTGGAACATTGAATTGTAATCCCATAAACGGGACTGCAATGTTGTGAATGGCACGACCCGGAAGTACGCCTGCTGTCATGTATACAAAATCATCTGGCGAAAGGTTCGTATTAGCCAATTGAACAACGCGGAACTGATGCTGTCTAGCAAAATCCTTGTGCTGAGCCTGTGTATAAAAATCCGAAATATTTTGAGTGGATGATGTAGCCATGATATGAGTGATATTATTTATGGATACGACCTAAAATAATTGTTGTATTTAGTGAAATGTTACCATACAGATATATAATTATCTCTATATGAGTGACTGCTTTGATGTAGATATTGAAAAGATAATGGTTGCGGAATTAAAGCGCGACTATCCAAAACATTATGTCAAAATGTTGCGGCGTAAATCCCCGTCGGTGTGGAAGTGTATAGAAAATTATACATCACATCTAAATGATTTAAGCAATCCTCAAAAAATATTCCATTGGTTGAATAATATAGAAGAAATTCCAATTTGTGTTATTACACAAACACCTTTAAAGTTCTGGGATTTAAAATTTAGATATAGGGAATATGGTAAAAGAGGTGTACTTTCAACGGAAGCCACAGCACGACGTGGCAAAAGCAAAGCAAATAATTTCAATCTTGCCACATATCAAGAAAAGTTAGAAAACAAAAAATTCAATAATCTGAACTCACAGGAATCACTTACACATTTAGAAGCGTCAGAACAAGCTAAAAATTTACATAAAGAATCAAAAGGTGATATCGGCGGCATGGTAGTAAAGATGTATAATAGGTATCCACTATTGCACAAGTATATAGCGTCGATGGATGTAGAGGAGAATGAGGGGATGTATCAACTGGTACATGATGTGGCGGTTGCACCTATGTGCCCTTATACTTCAATCCCCCTAAAGTTCATTTCATATGAGCAGGGATATAGAGATTATGATATTTCTGCGAGACATGAATACAGGGCAGAGGAATTACTATCGCGTATAGAAGGCGCAGAGATAATAAAAGAAAAGGCCACCATGACTGAGATGTTAATCAAAGTAATGAAAAACATTAGTGATAATATGTCTTTGCAAAATATAAAGCAGTCTCTTGCCAAGGAGAATCCGTCGTTAGTGAAAAGTATAATATTTCATACTCAGGAGATGACTACTGATAAATTCTCAGAGCGAGTATTTTATCTTTTAAATGGCAGACCTGAGTGGAGTAGAGGTGTGAGATTTCATTCATTCCAAAAAGGTTATATTAAAAATTATGAGAACCCCAGCAGTTCAGCTGGCGAACAAGAGTTGATAAGTTGGTTGACTTCTTTGAATATTGAAATTCAAGATCATAACCGGGATCTATTAGGCAATAGACAAGAAATTGATATTTATATTCCCTCAGTCAATCTGGGTATCGAATATTGTGGGGAATATTGGCATGATTTTGAAAAGAGAGGAAAGAATTACCATATGTTCAAAACTATAGAGGCTGAGAAACACAATATCCAACTAATACAAATATTTGAAACTGAATGGTATAATAAACAAGAGATTATCAAGTCTATGTTAAAGAGTAAATTAGGATTGAATGATATTCGTATATTTGCTCGTAAGTGTGAGGTCAGAGTGATAGATACTATCGAAAAATGCAAATTCCTAAAAGAAAATCACCTTCAAGGTGATGATAAAAGTAAAATTAAGCTAGGTCTTTATTATCGTGGTGAATTAGTATCGTGTATGACGTTTGGAAGAGGATATAATCAAAAAGAAGGGAGCATTGAAATGGTTCGTTTTTGTAATAAAATCAATCACCAGGTTATTGGTGGTGCTTCCAAGCTTCTTACATTCTTCTTAGAAAATTATGATCATAAAGAGATTCACACTTATGCAGATCGTCGATTTTCAAATGGCAAATTTTATGAAACGATAGGATTTCAAAAAGATGGATTAACAGTTCCAAACTATTATTATTTTAAACCTTGTCTTCCCCAATATTGCAAGTTAGAACATAGATACAACTATGCAAAACATATGCTAAGCAATAAACTAGAGAAATTTGATGCTTCTTTGACAGAGTATGACAATATGAAACTAAATGGTTACCGCAAGATTTATGATTGCGGTAACCTTAAGTTTTCTTACAAGCGTTAGATCAACTCTTGGAAGTCTTGACCAGTGCGAGTCGCGATGAAGTTGACGTTAATGAACTCCGCGGCCTTCACTGGTTTGATATAAATATCAACTATTAATTGGTTCATATCTACAATAGCTGGAGTATTGTTTCGCGAATCACATATGATCAAGAAGTCGTACAAACCTTCCGTATTCTTTGCTGTGTTGAAAATTGGAGTAATCGAATTTTTAACACGTGTTTGAGTAAATGTCGTATTTGGCTCGAACAAGAAATACTTGATGGTTTGTTGTACTGCTCTCTCCAATGTCAAGAACAATCTACGCACGTTAATGCGATCGAATGCTGTTGGCTTCTGTTGGAGTGTCTTTTGACCCATAATGATATACCCATCAGATGGGAATAACGAGATAGGATTGATAGATATGGTGTATAAGAAATCCCTTTGTTTCTGATTAGGATTAAACGCAATATCACTTACCAAGTAAAGATTTCCTCTTGAAAATCCTGCCGGTGCAAACCAAGGTTGTGAGACGTTGTCTGTTCTTGCATACGCTGCCGCTGCGAAGCCTGATGCAGGGACCCATACATAACGATCGGATGCTGTGTCATTGGTCTTAATCCAGTTACCATATGTGGCACAATAGTTGCTGTCAATTGTGCTAAATAGACTCTTTAATGGGCTATATACATTTTGTGAGAATGTGTTGCCTTTGACGTCGATCACTTTAGTGTTTTCCCCTTGTACGAAGATTTGACGAAGAGGGTCTGCAATGAACATACAATCCTTTCTGGTGTTTGTTACAAAGTTATTGAACAAATTATGTAAGCCACCACAACGGGTAATGACAGGTGAGCCATTCGAGAGGTTGGTAGAGCTCATGTAAAGGGTATCATCAAATACCGATCCAGTAGCTGAGGTTGTGGCGTAGATTGTCGATAAACCGCCGTCAACAACAACATCAACTCTTACATCATCTGGTGTGTCAATGAGAGTTAATGCTCTTTCGACCTTTAAGTAGACATCACCAATTTCCTTTTGGGCGTTATTGGCGTATGATGGTGTATAAATGCCTTGTGCGAATAGTGCTTTAGCTCCTGTTGATGCGGTAACTGCCACAGTTGGGTTAATGCTCGATAGTGCGCCATTAGTCCATATAGTGTTTGTTGAAATATTTGGATTAACAATGGCCTTCATATTAGATGAATCGTTGTTAATCAAATCACCGATGAAGAATGTTTTTGGGATACCACCGTTTGGTGACACTGATTTTTTATTGATATCAAACGATCCTATGTATGATTCAGTCAATGATATAGAAAACAACGACGGGTCGTAAATAGACTTGCGGAGCTTGAAAAGCGTCAACACGACGCTATCTTGATAATAATCACTACCGAAGTCATAGAGAGGAATACCCTCAATGACTTCCGAAACGCTTCCTGCTCCTGCTGTGTCGTGGGTACCAGACAGAGCGAAATCGAATCTAGTCGAAGGAATGGTAGCAAATGACTGCGATGCGGATAAGGTTTCAATATTAAGCACCGATGCAAAGTCAGTGGTTGGACCAAAGTTGCTATTGTCTGCAATTGCTACGTAATACCCTTCGTACGCTTCGTTGATCGTAGTTTGGCTTTGATTTAAAATGACAAGGCCTATCGAAGGTTCAAATGAGTAACCTGATCCATTTGGGAATAATCCTGTTCCATTATATCCCGATAATGCCGTGCCAGGTGCTGCTGAAGCCCATGTATAGTTACCTTGAATAATCGCACTATATTCGTCTTCAGAAATGACCATGTGAATTGGTCGTTGAATGGCGTATGCAGATGCAGGATTTGTTATAGATCCTCCCGTTGTTGCTGACGCCATAGGGAACATGGTGATGCTTCTCATGTTAGAGAATCCATCGCCTGATCCTGAACCGTACGGAAGGCGGGTTGTGAGTAGCGTTCCTGGGGAGTTAATTATTTGATTTGCTGTGTGGTAGAAATAGCGCTCTGCTGCTGTAGTTGGTGTTCCAAACACAGTCTCGAGTTCCGACGCGGATGTGATAAGAATCACCTCATCAGTAGGGCCTTGTGGTGCAAATCCTGAAACGAAAACGTTAGTTCCACCAACGTTTTGTTGATAGAGAGAAAGGTCCACTTCATTGATCTGAACCCCCGGAGAATTAATAGTAAGTGCCATAATGTGTTATTATTTATGCTTACTGAGTCTTCTTTTGGTTGACTCCGCCCTTAAATACGCACTATGATGGTTAAATATCCGACTTGATCAAATTCATGTATAACTGCGAGAAGTAGAATGTGGCTGACGAGTTGATGACCGACTCACCGCTTTGATAATTATATTCTATACCACCAAGATTCGTTATGAAACAAGAGGTATATGTAAACTCAATACTCTTCTTGTTATATTCTTGCATTCCAAAAATAGTCATATTGGTTTGGTATTCAAGCATCGAATTCTGGTCTATTTGTGTTCCTGTATATATACTATCTCTTGCAGAGTTGAGGAGTTGTAACCATTGCCACAATATCCAATATGAATGGAACTTATTGTCTATTATAAAGTTAACTGTTAGGGGCTCGTATGGTGGGCGTGTATGACTAGATATGTGTACTGTTTGGCCCGCATAAGGCATTGGAATTGCGGGGACTGCGATTGGTGGCACAACTGTGCCATAGACACTTAATTGCAAAGGGTCGATGCTATACATATCATTCTCAAGTGCCAATTTTTTTAATCCTTTTGGTATGTCGAGCACCAGAATGAATTTATCGTGTGCTGCTCTATTGAGTACTGACTGTAGTTCCGGATTTGCTGACATATATTATCTCGTAACTGCTGCCATCATGCTGTTACCTAATTGGGACAGTGCTCCTGCTATCTTTGTGAAGGCATCAGATGCGTATTTATCTGTTATTCCGAGGGCGGCACAGAACTTCACGTAAGCCTTAATAGTGCGAGGGAAAGCCTTTTTATCTGAGCCGTGAAGCTTCAAAAGACTATTCTGTGTCAAAAATTGTTTATATGCTGATGAAAACTTTCTCTTATATTCAATACTATTTGCGGTCTGCATTTGCTTATCATATTCACCAGATGCTATTGCTGCTTCTTTATCCGCAGTAAGTTTATTAATCCTGTCTTGAATTTCATCCATCGCACCAAACTCAAACGCATCGTGGGCAGCTGTCAACTCTTGCTCAGCTGCGATAATTTCGGCGTCTATTCCCAATGGGCCTTCATTTTCTGATATTTTTTGATTATATTTCGACCTTGAATACTCATCTTTCATTATGGCTGCAAAATATATAACATTCTTAATCTTTCTTTCATCCTTCATGAACCCTCTAGTACGCTGAACTACCATACCTTGTTGTCTTCCTGCAGAGGTATTCTCTTCACCCTCCGCAGCATGAATATTCGGCATAGTTTCAACCCCTTCTGGATTGTCAAGAAAATCAAATATATCACCCTCTGTGAAATCTTGTATAACCATGAAGTCCTGCCTGATTGATTCGAGTATAGACTTATTTTGATTCAACACGTTATTCCAAGCATTCTTTAAGAAAGAATTATTAGAAGTTACTCTATATTGATGCATATCCCTGGCACTGAAATAAAACTCTAACGCTTCGGGTAACCCTATCACCTCTTCTATAGGCACATTTGGTTTTTGTAGCACCAAAAAACACGCGTCTAATAAAGCAACGTTCCTTACATCAGCATTCACGTGTGAAAAGATAGGACGGCTAGTACTTGGCTTTGTCATAGAATCCTTCCATATTGCTGCTGCGTTGACGAATCCTTGTCCTGAAGCTATTCCTGGTTTGAATAAACTTGGTATTTTGCTTTGAATTTCGGGCTTTGCACCTTTAAGTGCAATAATGACCTTATCTAATGTCAAATCCTTACTAGAATAGATGGGTTTGGCGGGTGTGGGTGCAGTTGCAGTCGCCTCCAAGATAACGTCAACCAAATTATAAAAATCTACTTCCATACATACTATTTATGCACGGATGCCTACTTTAGATAAACCTGTCAAGAAAATGCTTTGGAAGATTCGCCTTGTCTCTTAAAATCGCATTTACGGCAGTCCCGTCCAAAATATACGTGGTTGAATGATCAAACTTAGATCTCGTACACCGGCCACACATCTGAATGATAGTATCTAACATCTTCATAAAATAATGCTCAGGGTTTTCATCAAACATCCTCTTAACTCTATTAGACCCCAAAGGTAAATAAGGGGCCTTCATAATGATTTGGAATCTTCCTAATTCATCATCCAGACTAACCCCCGTATCTAGGGACGGGCTAATCAATACTGTGGGCCTTTTCGTCTTGAAATGTGTTTCTAATATATCTTGATTGGTTACACCTTTCTCTCTGAATAAGAATCTATCATCGTTACCTAAACACTTCTTTAACTCCTCTGCTATCTTATGTGTATGAGTATGAATTACGCCCTTTTCATTTGGATGCATGTCACAAATTTGCATTGCCATGTCTACCACCTTCGGGAGCATCTCATCCATAGTTTTCCACGACAAGCAATACTTGCGAGCAACTTTAATCGGTGATTTCGAAGCATCAAACTCTGAATCAACTTCGAAATATTCATACTCATCTTCTTTAATCCCAATAGATTTGGCATACTCCTTCACATTCGATAGCGTAGCAGACATCATCAATATCTTATCCGCGCTATTGAATATTTTTCTTGTGAGTGGTCTAATGTCATATGGCACAAATGAGACACTTTCGTGATCTTGCTTCTCAACCATATAAGAACAACTTTCCCAGTTCTCTACGACCTCTTCAATATTTGAAAGAAGTCTCTGTAGTCTTGTGATTTTTGCCCCCTCTTTCTTCATAGAACCAAATCCTCTGTCATCTACTTTTGCTTTCGATGATTTTAACGCAGACTCATATGATTCTTTCACAGCGATATGAAGATTCGTAAGATAATTCATCACATCATTTGGTGCGGTACCTTTTAATGGCGAATGATCGATCCCCTCTATACGCAGACCCTTGTAACTCAATGACAAAGAATACTTCGACACAATTTCGTCTTCTAATTCTGCAGCTTCATCTAGTATCAGAATCTCTCGACGTTGAAGATACGATGGGCATAGGTTCAAGAATGCGCTATAATTCAAGAATGGAATCTTAGAAATTAACCCATCGTTCCTAGTTTTGTAATATGCGCAACGATTTGCCTTAAAGCAAGATATTTTTAATTGTGGAGAAAGAGTACACGGTGCGAAATTCGCATCACATCGGTTATCTATATCGCATGGATAGTTTGTCTTTCCTTGAACACTCACTCCTTCTGGGAATAACATCTTATATTGGTCCTGCAATGACTTTGTCACTGTTAGAATGAATGCACCAAATGATTCAGCGCTCATGAAATCACTGGCTGCATTGTCTGATTTCTTGGATTTGGTATATATGTCGTAATTCTCTACATAGTCCCTGAGATGTGGAGGAATTTCCCTAGCAGACTCTGCAATAGCTCTTGCGATATGCGACTTGCCACTTCCAGTCGGAAGACAACCAATCGCTATCTTCTTTCCTGACGCCCAAATAGCCTCAATTTTATTTAAAGCATGAATTTGCTGTGGACGGGGAGTATACTCTTTAGGAAAGAAATCAGTAAGATGTGCCATTCCTTCTAGTATATATTAAAATCTATATTTTTCAACTTAGCTTATCAGGGAACCATCAGATTCGTCAAAGCACTTTCCACTTTCCTTGATATACAAAGCGATCTGATGAATCCTCAGATCTGGAGGACCCTCAAGGGTAATGACAGCAGGGCAACGGTCGACTGGAAAGAATGATCGATCACCATTTTCATACGTTTTAATAACAGCTTTGAAAATATTGTCAACTTCCTCACGATATACTGGATCACTATCGCGATTTTCTCTCTCCACGATCGGGATTTCCTTCCTCAAGGGAAGATAGAAAATAATATCGTATTCCTTTAGCGCTTCTAATGTGGTATATTTTGTGTTGGTGATAAAATCATCCGTCACTTTCTCATATGCGTTGAGCCATAGTGAGTATACCAAATTATCAAGAGCACATCTGTCGAAGATAACAAAAGCATCATCGCGGGCGAGCTTAGATTCCTCTACTAGGGCTTCTAGAATTTTTTTCTGTGTTTCGGCGTCGCCTTCTTGATTGATCTTCGGATTCTTCTCCAAAATATCACGATAAGTGATTTCAGGAGACTTGTACATTGGCCATCTTTCCTTGAAAGCCTTAATAAGAGTAGATTTTCCACAAGACTGTGATCCGCATATAGCAATTTTCATACGTTAATTTATTTTTGTGTTTCTAAATTTCAACCGAAGATTTCAGGAAGGATGCTTACCATATATGCGTGCAATGGAATCATAATCTCTCTAATTTGCGGGTGGGCCTTCTCATTACAACGAAGTTTGAAAACATGTTTCCATTCACGAAGATTGGCGGTCATTACAATTTCTGTTTTGAGAGCATTTGGAAGAATGCCTCTTGCAATCTGCGGCGATACTCCTTCAGATATTTCTAAATCATATAACCGCTGTACATTCCAAAAATGATCCTCTCTCCTCTTTAGTTGATAATCTTGTAAACCATCGGGATGAATTAATATAATATCACCATTAAACTTATTTGCACAGTAATTGCAGTATCTTGTTGACTCTTGTGAATATGCAGCCAGGCGATGTCGGACTAATTCATGCGTTACACCTCTATCACAAATAAATCTAACACTAAAACCAGCATGCTCTAAAATAGACTCATGTTTAAATACCTTACCTAACTTCTCCACGAAAGGTCCAGCAGACTCATGCGTAATTTTATCTTCCGATTTATAGCACACTCTGCCTGCCGCTTCTAGTAATGTGAGAATGGCCGGGCGATCAATGGGTGTTAGAATTTCAAATGATGGCTTTACAATTTTCATATGTTAATATTAGTTCAAGATATCAGACCGAAACTGTTTTATCCCAGGCCGACACATGAAGTCTAGACATACCAATATATCCATACTTCTTCGCCATCTCTAATACGAACCGCGTACGTTCATGAAAATTCTCTCGCGAATCTAAACCAGGCATCATGATCGTTCTATTCCAAGGGATATTAAAAGGAACGATAAAATCATTGTGAATTTCTTCAAGATCTTTCTCTTCAGAAATAACGAACTTGAACCAATAATTTTTCTGGTTCATGATACTCTCTAGAGCGGCTGGAACAATCCGTTGTTCCTTAGTCATTCCAGAATTAGCAAGCTTCACAGAGCAATTGATTTGATCCAGGAACCAAGACAACTCATCCGAAATAGGAAACGTGCCATTTGTTTCAATCTCGTTAAAAATAGTTTCATCTTCATTGTTCTCCATCCATTTTAGAAACGCGACGATATCCTTCTGATGTTTAGGAATTGTAGGTTCTCCGCCTGTCCAGATTAAATGAATTCTACCATCTCTGATCCAATCGTAAATGCCTTCCTTTTTCCAGTCAATTATCATTTGGGCATGTGTTGTCTTATCCCCGAACAACCAAATAGGAAGTGTATCGCACGACCACGTAGCGGTCCTATCCCAATGCAAGTCGCCTACAATATCCCCAGACACCGTATTCCCTCTCCCTGCCTTGGCGATCTCTGATGTGTGCTTTCCAGAAAATCCACAACTCAAATTACAACCTTTCAATCTGATAAAATATGCGGGATATCCTGTAGAGGCTCCTTCACATTGAACTGAATAAAACTTCTCTGCTATGTTAAGTGTGTTTGTAGACATTTTTATATATTACATCAGATATGTTGAAAATCAAGCGAAGTAATTTGATTGCGACTTAGGTGTTTCAAAAAATTGAACCTTTGATACCTTGATTCCTAACTTGTTCATTTTTTCTTGTGCAACTTCACATAACCACTTACTGAGGTTTTCCGATGTCGGTACGAAGTCTACAATAACAAAACTTTCAAGATGTTCCCAAATATGTGAGGGGACTTCGTGTTCCATCGCTCTCACGACCTGTCTGTAGCTTGTGGAGTAATCTTTGCGCTTTTCAATCCCAGTGTTACACCAGGCGTTCTCGAGAGGCCACATATCAGTCACGAGATCTGCGTCGCCCAAAGGTTCCCAAGAGGATGGTTTCGTAATTATTTGCTCAAAATTCGGGTCATCCTTCCCAATGATAAATTTGTGATCAAGCACATCATCAATGAACTTCTTGAGGAAATTGAGATACTTAAAATCCACAACCATCCCTCTCGTTAACGAATCTCCTTCAAGATTTACAATAACCTTTCCTTGGTGACCATGAAGCCTACGGCAACATAAGCAGTCATCGATAGCAAACTCTTTATCCAGCTCTTGATTGTAGACTCTGTGACCATAGCAAAAATCAAACTGTTTGGCGATTTCCCATTTACTCATTTGTTGTACCCTTTAAGATTGTTGTGATTAATGTAATCATGTCGTTATTTTATACAAGATTCAAAATTTATCAACGGAGTTGGTGTTGATTTGTATAACACCAACTCCGTTGGCTTTATTTACTTCTTAATAACGTCCGATGCGTTAAGAATGAACGGATTATTCCCTCCACTGAACGTAGGAAGTGCGCCATTCCACTTCTCAACCTGCTTGCCTTGTACTTCAAGTGACTTCAAGGCCAGATAATTAGACCCACCTTGAGCCACTGCCTGCGTCAACGCTGTAATCGCCTTCGCTTCTGCTTCAGATTCAACCTGCCTCTTCTTAGCTAAGCCTTCTGACGCGAGGATAATACGCTCGTTCTCTTTCTTTTGGGCATCGAACTTCGCTAGAGCGATGTTCTTCTCTTGCTGTGCAACGAAGACATTATCAATGGCTTTCTGAATCTCTGGATTTTCGTATGTCATACCGCCTGTAATAGAGACAGTCGTAATCGTAATTCCTCTTTCCTTGAAGAAGGGAATTATATCGCCTCGGACCGCATCAGACAGCTCGACTTTCTTACCACGTAACTCGTCAAGAGGGTACTTCGCTGCTACAACGGATGCTTCCTGCTGAACTCTGCCCCTGACCTCAGTATCCATAACATTGGAAAGACCACCGGAAGAATACCAATACAGGAAATTCGCTGTATCTTCCTCCTTCACGAAAGCTGTGCAGTTGAATCCCATCGAAAATCCGACACTGTCTGCCGACTCCACCCAGATGGCTGTGTCTTTACCTTTACCTTTTCCATCAGCTTCCCATAGTCTGGTGATGGGTGCGCGATCAACAATGATTACTCGAACAGTAGGAATCCATTCTCCATCTCCTGGCATACCAAGAAACTCTCGGCCCGTCTGATTCCATCGCAGAGGCAGCTCTATCCTCTTGCTTGACACCTTTTTAGTCTCAAGATATTCTTTGGAATTAAACTTCGCCTGGTGTGTCGAATCCCCCTCCAACGGAATAACGAAAGCAGTCTCGTTGTTCTTGATGTCGGCATATCGTGGCACTGGATATGGTTTACAACTAGCTAGTGTTAATGCCAAAATTATCAAACCTGCTCCATTGATTAATCCTGATCCTGTCTTGACCAGATAAGGAACGGCGATTAAAAGAATTAACGACGCGATAAAGACGGCAATGGAACAGATGCCCGCATATGACAGCGTTTTCTGTGCTAAAAACTCTGCGCTTCCACCATTGACTGTTGCGATCGCCAAATTATTGGCCATTAGCGTTGAAGTTCCTGTATTTGAGAATACACCGACTAAGGCGTAAACAATCAACGCGATTACTCCTGCGGTGATCAATCTCACTACTGTTTGGGTTATGGTACTTTTATTCATAGCCCATAATTTTATAGTCTTATTTCAGGAACTTCAACTTTTTTCTTCAAATACTTGGTCTTATACTAACAACTTCAAATATCGCACTGTTCTTTTCATTCTCCCATAGCTCTACTTTGGAAACCCAGCAGCGGTGGTGAGAGGCCTTCTTAATGAACTGGTCAGCTGTATGAAACGTAAACTCAGCGAACCTCTCAATCCCAACTCCATTAGCAAAAACCCTTAAATCGCACCCACCTAAATCTCTAAGTGTCTCAAATGTTTCTAGTAAAGGGTCATCGCCCGCTACTGCTAGTGTGTGATCAAAGGTCTCCTCGAGCATATCTCGTAATTTTTTGAGCGAACCATAATCAACAACAAAACCATTTGCGTCTAAATCTTTACATTCGAAGTAGATCTTCGCCATCAGACGATAACCGTGGACGTGACTGCTGCTTTTATTTTTATTTCCACCTTCTTGCGTTATGCCTACTCTCCATTGACGAAAGGCACACGAGCCGAGCTCAATGCGCTTTGTGGACCTGAATTTAGTTTCTGTAATCATCTACTATTTACTATGTCCACTGCAATTTGGCTCGTCATCATTTCCGGGTTCGGCGAGCCACGTCTCAATATATTCTCCAAATTCATCGACGACTTCACCCAACCATTCATCTTCCATCAATGCGTCAGGCTCTAGAAATAATTTAATCCTCGTCAGGGCAACGGGTTTTCCAAGCTCCTGTAATTTTACTTTAAATTTTCGGGCGAGCTGTAAAAAATAAATACACTCTTCAGGCTCCCACTCGGAAGTTACAGAAGTACACGAAGCGAATAATAATACTTCGATTAACTTGTTTAAATCGTAAATAGACAGTTCTGCTTGGCTGACGTCTTCATACGTTGAAGTCTCCAAGTCTCGGCATGTTGTTGATATACTTGACATATACTGATAATACCGTAGTTTATTACCATGTCAAATAAAGATTTACTTGATACTACCTACTGCTGTCTTTAATGCGGCGACGTTCGCTGGAGTGGCAAGATACTTGTCTAACGTAACATTCCCATCATTAAAGGCCGTCGTGAAGTTCTTAAGGGCATCTGCTGCTTGCGCTGGGGATGGAGTTGGTGTGGCTGGTTTAGCTCCTGGAGTGGCTGGAGTGGCTGGAGTTCCTGTTACTGGTGTGGCCGGTTTGGCTCCTGGAGTGGCTGGGGTTCCTGCCGGTGTAGGCGTTCCTGGGGTCAGTGCAGAGGTAGTTGGGGCTTCCATGATCTCCATCAAGGATGATAATAGGGTTTCAAATTTTGATTGCATATAATATTTAGGCGGTTGACATGCTTATCGGGAAGTGGACTACATGGGTTTCTTTATTAATCCACGAAAAAAGCAATAACACCCTGGATTGGCTTTATGTAAGTCATTGTCTTCCAAAAAGTTACAATTTTTCGATATAAAACTTATTAATTAATAATATATGAAGCCCCTTTGTTTGTGGTTAGAGGATTTTTGCTGCGCCGTAGGCGCGTCCTTGTCCTTCTATTCCTGTATTCAATTAATATTATTTTTAGAACAATTATATCTGAAGAATAAACTAGAATTTTGTGAAGTCAATAGAATATTATGAAATATTAGGATTTTCGATGTAACTCGTTGATAATCAATGTTAAAATTTAATAAGGAAATTTTTATCCTGACAATAGTCCTCTTTGAGATTTTTGTAAATCATTGGTTCACAAAGGGTTACAATTTTTGTATATAAAATTTATAAAGCACCCAACCGGACCCACCACCCAAAAACATAATATTTCCTGCCCGTAGGGCTGGATTAAATATATTATCGCCCCTTCTGGGCGTGTCCTTTAGACTCTTTGTTTCTTATGTTCTTTAAAGTCCTTTACAAACTTATTAAACATTAATAATAATTAACCTCGATTTTTTGAATGTCAACGGTGTAATCGCAAAATATTTAAAAATAATTTAAATATCGACGGTTTTGATTGAGGGTACTACTTGTATTGTCTTTTTATCGGGTTGCGATACAAGATTAGGTTCTTCGAAAGATCCTGTTGCGAAAAGCTTCTTGCTTTCCATAGTCTGTTTAAATTGTTTGAGGCCTAACCTATGGATTACCTTCTTAATTTTTGAAAAATTGAAGTCAAATTTTTGCAAACCCTTTAAAGCGGCAGAAATCATATCAGGATCGCCCCATTTACGAATCTCACATATAGGATATCCAGATTTTTTCGCTAACCTTATCATTTTATCCTGCACTCCATCCTTGATATTACTTGGATATACCCCAAAGACCTTCGGGTATGGCGTCTTTATTTCATTATAAGCATGTAAAAGATTAGTAAGAAAGTAGTGACTGGTGATTTTGTCGAGGTCTTTGCCTCGCTTAGAGGAAATCCCCAGTTTTTTACAATCATACCACGCCTGTTTGAATGCTAACTCCAAAGGGGTTACAAAATCAATGATAACAACCCTCTCCTTTGGAAAGGTTTGAGAACGGATCTTATGCATATCTCATTATACTCCCAATTACTTGGAAATCAACGACTTAATCTGTGATAAAGTAAGACCTTCGTTTTGACATTCGCTGAGAACTTCGCAAAAATCATTATACACATTGGACATTTTATCCTCCAACACCAATAATTTCTGCAACTTTTCACGAGTATTGTATGAATCAGATAAATTTTGTGAACCTTCAAGGAGAGAAGTGTTGCAAATGAGGTCAAGTTTTGATCCTAAAAACTTTCTTATTTTTAAAATCGATCTAATTTCCTCATTTATCGCTGATTTTTCGATTTGGGTGGTAGGTTCTTTGATGAGATTTCCATTTTCATCTATTAAACCACGTTGAAACGCTTCATAACTCTCAATAGGCCTCTTCAATTCTTGTAATAGCGACCAATTATTCATAATACCTTCCACATCTTCACTCACCATAGAGTTATAAGGGATACCATGAACATGGATTTTGTCAAAAGGATTCATATGACAACCTTTTCCGAAGTCTTTGGAACCACAATAAGAACATTTAAGTGGATCACTAGCATGGAAATGCACTCCACCTGGGGCATAACGGCAACCTTTTCCGTAGCTAACACTTCCGCAATATAAACAACGGCTTCTTTGTGTGGCCGCTTCACATGTTAAATCACATGACATATCGTTATTTAGGTTAATACTTAGACTTCCCTCAATTGTTTTTTAAAACAGTTTTTTCCAAGCCTACATGAGATGATACCGTTGTATGAATTTTTTCTAAACAAGACTTCTTCTAAAATTTGAAGTCTTATCTCTTCATACATGAGTTCTGATTTGGAGTTACATGTTTTGATTATTTCGAAAGTGAAATTTTCCTTGCCCAATTTTTCAATATCCTCTAATAATTCGAAACAAGAACCCATATATGTCTTCCAATCTGTATCTACGATTGAGATTCGTTTATTCTTCTTGCCTTTGAGGGGTTTGCGCTTTAACTTGGTAAGCTTTTGTTTTTTTCCGATATATTCCTTAGGAGGAGTTACAGAAACGTTAGTTATGCGATAAAGGAATCCAAACGTCTCATCTGTAATAATGATACCCTCTTTTAACGACCAATGCCCAGTATCCATTAAGACTTCCTTTTCTTTTTGGACTTATTTTTAGATTTATTTTTCTTTGTGGAAAATGGTTTGCCGAACCTAGTAGTAAACCCCATTCCTTGAGCTAACCTATTATCGTTAGGATTCCAACCACTATCACCAATAAGATTAGTAGGTTGCGACTGAGGAGTTCCCATCACGCCACCTGGACCTGCTATATTGGCATTTTCATTCAAAGCGTCGTCTACAATATCATTAAAATTTAGTGCCATGAAATAATTATGTAATATTAGTGGTAGATCACGTGACATTGACTAATACTATGTTATATTTAACAGATGGATGAGTCGTCTGTAATATCTGAGGAAACAAAATCTCTATTTGAGAGATATCATGAAACTATCGGCAATCAAGTAAGGGTCGATGAGTTTACTATGAAAGATACACAAATGATGCTCCCTACAAATAGGCACTACTGGGTAGGTAGACTGATGTTTCATAAGTTTGAGCTACAAAGACTGCGCAAACTACGTAAAGAAGTCGTAGAGCGT
>SESG01015228.1_pt1 | contig 36449 bp, 33 predicted proteins | sample 3171421 | NCBI WGS metagenome assembly SESG01 (sample SAMN10866946, study PRJNA518727) | freshwater metagenome | biome: subpolar coniferous forest; feature: holomictic lake; material: water; isolation source: holomictic Lake 227, 6 m and 8 m depth | place: Canada: near Kenora, Ontario | collected...
GAAATCATTAAGGGTACAGAAATGGTGAGCTCATTTAGACCGTAGCAGCGGTGTGAATGTGCGACCGAGGGTGACGCAGCAACCGTAGCGGCATATTCAAAATGCTCCCGAAATGTGCGACCGAGGGTGACGCAGCAACCGTAGCTGCGTTGTAACAATGCTCATGAATAATTTTTCTCCATGGCCACAATGATATCACGCATCTGCTCCCTGAACCAGCCTGGAGAAATCACCGTGGCACCTTCCCTGAAACCCAGGATCATCGCAATGAATTCCCAGGTTGGATGAACTTCAAAGCCAAAGACAACCGAATCCTTCTTTTCGCGAATGACGACCTGGCTTTCATGCATGGGCTTTGTGATGAGGTATTGAGCCTGCTGTTTGCTACACTCGAGCTGGATTTTCGGGGGTTTGGACTGAGGAGCGATCACACCAACAGTATACTTAAAATATTCCCTGGCGTTGAATTTCACCTGCCTGAACTTTAACCCGGGCTCCTGCCCAATCGATAAAATACGTTCCAATCCGAATGTGCGGATGTCATTTTCGGTTTCATCCAGTCCGACAAGATACCATCGGCCATTATGTTCCTTCAGGAGGTAAGGATGGACTGTCCTTGTCTGCGGATGAGATTCGGAGAACGGCTGATGCGCTATCCGCAGTACAGTCTTATCCTGGATGGACCTGATGACAGGTTCAATATAATCGGCGCCCCGGGTATAAACAGGTTTTTCAAGCTGAACATACTGTTCGAATTCATCCTTGCTCAGGATGCGCCTTACGTTCACCACATCGAGAATACGGTCTATGGCCTCGGCATAACGCTTTACAACATGAAATTCACGGTACCTGCTCAACATCGTAGCGGCCATCTCGATGGCATCGATATCTTCATCCTTCACCTGGATATTGTTGATCGAATATGAAGGATCTGTGTAATAATACCCGTTGTTCTCCTTGTCGAAAGCTATGGGCGCATAATATCCGGGTTCAGGCAGATCTTTCATTGCCCTCAGGTCCTTTTCAATCGTGGACCGTGAAATGGACCGGTCGAGGCGCTCCTGGCATTTCTCGAGAAGGACATTAATATTGGGAAACCTGCGCTGCTTGTTCCTTAAACAGGCGTCGATCACCTGGTAGCGGGCAAAGGAATTTTTACTGAGGGGCATGGGATGGTTTTGATCAGACGAAGATACTAAATAGATGACACGTGGTAGATGATTCGAAGAGGGCAGATGCAGGATGCAGGATGCAGGGTGCAGGATGCAAGATGCGGGATGCAGGATGCAAGATGCGGGATGCAGGATGCAGGATGCAAGATGCGGGATGCAGGATGCAAGATGCGGGATGCAGGATGCAAGATGCGGGATGCAGGATGCAGGATGATGGATATATCATGAGGGAGCACTTTGCAAAAGCCGCATTAGGATTCAAGGAGCGAACAAACTCCATGTTTAGAAACTGGAAAATTATGTGTGAGCGACGCAGCAACCGTAGCGGCGTTGCAACAATGCTCCCGAATTGGTGAGCTCATTGAGACCGTAGCGGCGTTGCAACAATGCGCCCGAAATATGCGACCTTCCCAGATTGCACCGTAAATAGTTTACGTTGCGGGGTATTTACTTTGTTGCATGAAGATTAAAAACGATGAATTATGCAGCTTAAGAAAATGAATGTGGTGGAAAAACCTGAAACAGGGATCTCGATACATGATGTGGTGGGACGTGAGGATTTCAGGTACAGTTTTGATCCGTTTGACGGGATGCCTGACCCCAGGCTGCTGTTCATGTTCCATAACGACCAGGTGCCGACCCACAGGGTGATCCGGAATATTCTTCCCAACGATGCGGTGATCGATGAATTCATTGCCCTGTTCGGTATCGATGAACCGAATATCATCCTTGATTTCGAATACCTTAAAGACAAGAACAGGTTTAAAAAACGCCGCGGCATCCTCATGGTGCAGAAAAACCTGATGGTCAGCTTCGATCTGAGTTCGCCTGATCCCTCGCTGAGGGTATACTATTCGCACAGCAGCGACCTCAGCCTGGTCGAGGATGTCTGTGATTTCTTCAGAGAGCGGATCGATAACCGCTCGCTGAACAATCTCGGACTGCTGGTTCTTGATCCTCACATGGGCCTGTATGTCAAGAATTTCCCCCTGAAGGAAACCAGGTTGGACCTGGACCTCAGCTATAATGACGACTTCTCTCCTGTACACCGATCCATAGTATCAAAATTGTCGGAGGATGATGGTAAGGGGATAGTCCTGCTTCACGGGATGCCTGGAACGGGAAAAACCACCTACATCAGGCATCTCGCGGGAGTCATCCGCAAGAAAATGATCTTCATACCGCCGGATCTCGCCCCACAGATCGCTTCCCCCGAATTCCTTTCCCTGATGGTCGACAACCCGAATTCAATCCTGGTGATCGAGGATGCCGAGAATGTGATCAGGGACAGGATGAACGACGAGAACCTGAGTGTGGCAAACCTGCTGAACATTTCTGACGGACTGCTTTCCGACTGCCTGCACCTGCAGATCATCTGCACATTCAACACCGACATTTCCCGTATCGACAAAGCCTTGTTGCGTAAAGGCCGCATCATCGCAAAGTACGAATTCAGGCCGCTGGCCCAGCATAAAGCCCGGCTTATCGCCGCGGAATCAGGCTGCGCAACCATGATCAACCGCGACATGACCCTTGCTGAAATTTACAACACCTGCGAGCCCGAGTATATCCCGGTGCAGAAAAAAATTGGTTTCAAAGCTGCATAGATGCGTTTCTTTCATTGATTGGCATGGGGTTTGCATATGAGTGGCAGCTCCCGAAATGGGGCTGCCGTTCCGTTGGGGCGTTAAATTTTTGTTAAGAAACGAGGGCCGAAAAAATAATTCGTCAGTTCAGATGTTTTACAGGTAATGAAAAGTTAAAATAACCTAAAGGACAATTAAACCGAACGCCATGAAAGCAACTCAGCATATACAGGCAAACGACATCTTCGATAACCATTTCGAACTTTCAAATCATCCCAGAAGAGTTCCCAAACACAGAAACGCGACAGGCTCCTTAACCGGCAAGTATCCCATTATTCTTGACGATGGGCGGACCATTATCTACGTCTCGGACAAAAACAAGGAAAACGAGGTCAGGTCGAAATACTCCCTGAAAAAGTTCTGAGCTGGTTTATTATCTTTGGTGCTTATAAACCAGGCATCAGATGAACGTTGAGATACGAATAATGGAAGCCTCTGACATCCCTGCTTCCATTGAGCTTTGGAAAGACATGAAAGGGCTGGCAATCCGCGGTTCAGATAATATCCGGGACCTGTCAGATCATGTTAAGATGAACCCCAAACACAATTTTATTGCAACTTCAGGCGATCAACTGATAGGGACAGTGCTTGGGGGCTTTGACGGCCGCAGGGGTTATATTTACCACCTGGCAGTTCACGAAGACTTCAGGAAGCAAAACATCGGAAAAGAACTGATGGAAAGATGTTTTGATTCTTTTAAGGCGATCAATGTCACGAAATGCCATATGATGGTGCTTAAGGATAATACCGAAGCCATGGAGTTCTACAAAAAGATCGGCTGCGAGCCCAGGAATGAGATCCTGGTGTTCTCCAAGACCTTATAAGAGTTTTTTCCTTCCTCATGACTGCGGATTGGCATCAGGGAAATCCAGCTGAAGGCTGAGCCTCCGAACGTAACCCGGTATGCCGACAATCCAACCATCAAAATCGACAATTCACCCGGTTTCTTCTTTCGTACCCTTTCGTTATGACGGTATTTTGCCCGAAAATCATAACGAAATGAAAAACACAGCCTCCATTGCAATACTTTTATTCATATTCTTCTCAGCAGGGAAGCAGTATGCACAAAGCCCCACACAGGTCATCCATGGAACGGTGTTCGATAAACAATCACAGATCACCCTGCCCGGGGCTAATGTGATTATCCTGAATACCAATCCGCTCAAAGGTGCTTCAACAGCAGCAGACGGTACATTTAAGATCAGCGGGATCAACCCCGGCCGGTATGAAATACAGGTGACATTTCTCGGGTATAAATCAATTATTATTCCCAATGTGGTGCTTACCCTTGGGAAAGAAGCGGTTCTTGACATTGGGCTTGAAGAAAATGTAAATGCACTCAATGAGGTCGTCGTGACAGGGATCCGAAAGAATGATCCTATCAACCAGATGGCTCCTGTAAGTGCAAGGTCCTTTTCGATGGAAGAAGTTAACCGGTATGCAGGCGGAAGATATGACCCCTCCAGGCTTGTCTCCAACTTTGCAGGAGTGAGCAGTCCGAATGATGCCAGGAACGATATTGTGATCCGCGGTAACTCCCCTACCGGCGTACTTTGGCAGATCGAGGGACTGACGGTTCTGAACCCAAACCATTTTGTAACCCTTGGTACTACAGGCGGACCTGTAAGCGCCTTGAACCCCAACGCACTTTCGAATTCCGACTTCTTCACATCCGCATTCCCTGCGGATTACGGAAATGCAAATGCAGGCGTGTTTGATATTCATTTACGCACTGGGAATACCGACAGGCATGAGCATATGGTCCAGTTCGGGGCATTGACCGGCCTTGAAGCCATGAGTGAAGGCCCGTTTAAGAAAGGCGGCAAGGCTTCATACCTGATTGCCTACCGGTATTCATTCACGGCACTGGCCAGGAATCTCGGTATCTCCATAGGGACAGCAGCCACTCCGTTTTATCAGGACCTCACATTCAAAATCTGTTCAGGTGAAACACCCCTGGGGAACTTCACATTTTTCGGGATCGGCGGCACAAGCCATATCGCCTTTCTGCATACCCAGATCGATTCGACCGATATTTATGCAAATCCCGGAGAGGATTCCTACGCAAACAGCAGGATAGGACTGATAGGGTTAAAACATTTCATCAGGCTGAGCAGGAAAATTTACCTGAAAACCGTAGTCGGCATCAATTATTCGGAAAACGGGTATTCTCTTGACACGATTCCAAAGGGCACAGATCCTGTGAGAGTTAGGGATGCAAAGGACGTCGAGATCCGTTACCAGATCAACTCATTCCTCGATTACAAGGTCAACTCTCACCTGATGCTTAAAGCCGGGATACAATGTGACCTCATGCAACTTAATCTCAGGCTGCAGGACCGCCGATTTTCAAAGGAATGGGAATACCTCTGGGATTACCGTGGAAGCACCACCCTGCTAGCAGCATATGCCGAGGCCAAATACCGCATCAACGACAAACTCACCCTGGATGCCGGTTTGAGAAGCCAGATGCTGACATTGAACAATTCTATTTCATTCGAACCCCGCATTGGTTTAAAATACCAGGTCAATCCGAAGAATACCATAGCAATTGGTTTCGGCCACCACAGCCAGATGCAGTCGCTTTCGGTCTATTACTACCGTTTCATCCAGCCTGACGGCACTTATAACGAAGCCAACAAGGATCTTGGTTTTACTAATGCCCTGCACTTTGTGGCTTCCTACGAAGTCCTTCCGTTCAAGGACTGGAGGCTGAAAACCGAAGTCTATTTCCAGAGACTCTATGACGTTCCCATCTCCCAGGCATCAAACAGCTTTTCGATGTTGAACGAAGGAGCTACATATGCCCCAACCGAAGTTGGAAACCTGGTAAATAAAGGCACAGGGACCAATTACGGACTCGAACTCACCCTTGAAAAATTCTTTTCGAAAGGATATTACGGCCTGCTCACCGGCTCCATTTATGAAGCAAAATATGTACCCAGCGACGGCATCGAACGTAATACCGCATTCAACGGGCATTTCGTGGGCAATTTCCTGGCCGGGAAGGAATTCAAGGTTGGAAAAGCAAAACGCAATTCCTTCAGCATCGACATTAAATTCACATATGCCGGCGGAAGATACTATACTCCGATAGACCTTGCGGCATCCCGGGCGGCCGGACAGGAAGTCCTCATGGGCGATGCATATGCCTTTTCACAGAGGTTTCCCGATTTCTACCGTCTCGATGTGAAAGCAGGATTCACATACAACAGCAAAAAAATAAGACTTGCCCAGACCATTTATGTCGATATCCAGAACGTGACAGGCAATAAAAACGTTTTCGCAATCCAGTACAATCCTTCGTCACAACAGATAAACACCTTGTACCAGATCGGCTTCTATCCGAATTTTGTTTACAAGATCCAGTTCTGATTTTTACAGTTCAACCAGCGGAATCTACAATTCAACAATCTTCTTGTTTCCCGCCAATATAATCCGCCATTAATTTGCCACAAAAACAAAAGCCATGAAAAAAACAATTCTTTTAATCGCAACAATTTTCCTCACAGGACTCTCAGTCAGTGCCGGATCAAAAAAAGTAATCATCCCCCTAACCACTGAGGTGGTCATAGAAGACACCTATACCATCATCTGGAACGGGAGCAGCCTCGCATACCGCTGGGTGAATGACAACTGGGAAAGAGCAGCAAATTACGATTACCAGTTCAGCGTGCTCCAAAAGAGATATAACAACCTCTGGAAGTCGGTAAAAACGCTTCACCGCATGCATCCCGACTATGACGGCAGAGCAGGCGACCGCGACCAGACCATGTATTTCGAATTAGCATTCAGCTTAAGCCACGACTCCATCGTTTCAAACCTTAACTCATCATTGGGAGAAGGAAAAGGCTTCACCGATAAGGAATTCAGGGAACAAACCATTGAATTTAAGGTGGATGGACTGAGCAGTTTTGTGCCTTACGATCACATGCGTATCACCCAGCATTATAATTATGAAGATGGCCTGCTCACCGAAACCGTATTTTTATTCAAGCTGAAAGACGGGAAAGAAATTCCGTTTATGAAAAACGAAGAAAAAGCATACTTTTACATTAAAGGAAAGCTCGACAAAGCCCCCACTGCATTTAAAAGATAAAGCTCAGATCATGCGGTTCAAAAAAATCAGGTTTCTGTATATGTTTCTGCTGGGGATCCTCATCACCCTCGCCCTGAACATCTTCATACCCGGAAAATCCTGGAAAATCCTGCACTACTATGATTTTCTGATCTCCATACTGATCACCATACTGGTATGGGAAGGAAACCTCCGCATCGACCAATGGTTAAACCAGAAATACCAGTGGATACACAGGCCCGGGAAACGAATACTTGTGCACCTGGCCCTGAGCGTAGGCTACAGTTCTGTGACAATTTTCTTCGCCGCCTTCCTGTTCAACTGCTTCTCGAATGAAATGCCTTTCGAGGGGAAGGACTTCATCAGGGTCACCATGATCATACTGGGTGTTTTAGTCCTGATGTCAATCCTTCTGCTTAGCATCGAGATCAGCACACAGTTCTTCAGAAACTGGAAAAGCTCCCTGGTCGAGATCGAAAAATACAAGTCAGAAAGCCTTCAGGCCCAGCTGCAGAACCTGAAAAACCAGATCAATCCTCATTTCCTGTTCAACAACCTGAGCGTGCTTTCGAGCCTGGTGTACAAGGACCAGGACAAAGCCGTTGAATTCATCAGCCAGTTATCGAAGGTATACCGTTACCTTCTCGACAATCAGAACGCAGAACTGGTCACGGTTGAAGAAGAGTTCCGTTTCATCACTTCCTATGTTTTTTTACTGCGGATACGATTCGACCGTAACCTGGTATTCACCACCGATGTCAAAAAAGAAGACCTCTCCCGGCTGATCCCACCCATGGCCCTGCAGATACTGATAGAGAACGCCATCAAGCATAACGAACTCTCGGGTGACCATCCGCTGACCATCACTATCACATCCTCAGACCAGAAACTGATAGTATCGAACAACCTTCAGCTTAAGCAGCAGCATGAAGCGGGCTCACAAACCGGACTTCAGAACATCAGGGCAAGGTATAAATTCTTCACCGACTCCCAGGTCGAAGTCATCAGCAATTCAGAATCATTCACTGTAAAAATTCCTTTATTGTCGGCCCGATGAAAGTCGTAATCATTGAAGATGAAAAGCTCTCGGCAGAGCATCTCTCAAACCTTCTGAAAAAGGCAGATCCATCAATCGTGGTCCTGGAATATTTTGACAGCGTTAAAAACACTGTGAAAGCTTTCAAAGACGGATTGACTGCGGATCTCATTTTCCTTGATGTCCAGCTGGCTGACGGATTGAGTTTCGATATCTTCAACGAAGTCCTGATCGACACACCCATAATATTCACGACGGCATACAACGAATATGCCATCCGCGCATTCAAACTTAACAGCGTTGATTACCTGCTGAAGCCCATAGGCCTCGACGACCTCTCATCCGCCCTCAACAAATTCAGGAAGTACAGCAGGAACCATGTTTCAAGCCTGCTCGAAAACATCGTTCACACCTACCAGAACATGAACAGGCAGTATAAAAGCCGCTTTATGATCAAGACCGGAGATAATATTGTTTCGGTAAAGACTGCGGATGTGGCGCACTTTATTTTCGAAGATGGGATCGTGCTGCTTGTAACTGCTGCGAACAACAAGTATCCTGTGGATTTCACCCTCGATCAGCTTGAGCCCATGCTTGACCCTGCTGAATTCTTCAGGACCAACCGAAAGACCATCATCAACATCAACAGCATACAAAAAACCGGGACCTATTTTAACAGCCGGTTAAAGATCACATCTCCCCATCTTCACGATGACTATGCAATCGTTAGCCGCGAAAGAGTGAATGATTTCAAGGAATGGCTGGGAAAATAAGCAATCCTGGCAATTTACTCAGGCCATCCCGTTTTGATCGTGCCGTTGATGATGCCAGTCTTGATCTGAGTTAAAGCATTTTTTACACTGTCGGGGATCATGGTATTGAAATTATGGAAAGGCGCCATGCTGACCCCCTTATTACCCAGGTTTGCGTGAAGGGTGGTGCCCCCTGCGAACTGTCCGTAGAAGAAATCCTGCAGTATTCCGAATGAAACAACGGTAAGCTCCTTCGTACAGGAAGTCAGCAGGGAAGAGGCAAGCCCCGGAGTAGAATAATACTGGTCAACATCCACGCCTATCCCCCATTTTCCAGCCTGTTTCATTTTGAATAAAGCGCCATTACCCGTCGGTCCGCCGAACGCAAACACCGTGCTCACGTTCTGTTTCAGAAGGCTGTCGGCCAGCCTGGCACCCTGGAGGGAGTCGATGAAAGAAGTAGCATAATATCCCAGGGTTTTCACATTTTTGTGATACAGGGAGTCGAAATAGTCAACCCCCTTTGCGTAGCTCACGCTGAACTGGCGGATCGAAGGGATTGAGGGTCCGCCGACAAAACCCACCCTTGGATTCGTGGGATTATGCGTGCATTCCCACCAGGCTGCGAGAAATCCGCAGGGAAAAGAAGCCTGGTCCACATCGAAGAGGACGCTGAGCAGGTTAGCAGGAGGAGAAACAGCAGAGTAGTCGAGGATCACAAACTTTATCCCCGGATTTGCCAATGCCGCAGCCTGGGTGGCTTGGGCGGCATCATATCCGGCCGCGATGATGATGTTGCAGCCTTTAGATACGAAGTAATCAATGTTGACCTTATACTGATCAAGGGTAAGGCTGGGCCGGCCCTCCAGGTTAAGGTGAAAGTCCTTCGCTGCATTGTAGCAGCCCGTCCATATAGCCTGGTTGAAACCCGCATCTGAGAAACCGCTGGGGCCGCCAACAAGGCCTACATTCAGGAACATGACCGGAGTATCGTCAGTCGATTTTTTGCAGGATGTCAGCAGGAATCCCGCAAGCAGCAAAAGGCAAACCAGGGTAATTTTCTTCATTTTCATAACACGGAGATTACAGCATTGTGCCTTAAAATTAATAGAAATTTCAGCATGTTCCGCTTTTCCTTCAAGACATTAAGCTCATTTCACTTCCACAGGCTTCCGGTTTTTATAAATCATCTCAAATCCTGCGCACATACTTTTAAAGCCAAGTGAATTGTGGGTTTCATCCACATAGTGAATAAACTCCCAGCGCAAACCCTTGGGCGCGTATTTTTCAAGCGCATCAATAAAGCCATAAACACCCATATTCTTCTCATTTGACAAGGAGATGAACATGGTTTTGGCAATGTTCTCATTGGTTTTGAAAAAACCGGGCATCTTCTTTACATAGCATTGGTCGTCGTACCATAAACTCGGATCGATGCAGAGAAAGGAATCAAACAATCTTGGTTCATTCACCAGGGCATAAACTGCAAACAGTCCGCCCGCCGAATGCCCTACTATACAGCGTTCAGAGGATGCAGGATAGACAGAATCAATATAAGGAACCAACTCCGACTTGATGAATTTCAAAAAATCACCAGCTCCACCACCAGTAGGATATTCCTTCAGAGGCGAGGGCAGATAATCATGTTCCCTGTCCTTTGACATAATCCCGACAATGATTGCTTTAGGCATGATCTTCATCATGACTGAGTAATAATTCACAATTCCGAAGGCACCGAACATATTGTTTCCCGGATCAAGAACGTAGATCACAGGAAATTTCTCACCTGGCAAGTCCTTGTAATTAAAGGGCGGAATGACCACTACGGTTTTCTGTTCATTCAACACTTTGGACCAGATATGAATTTTATCCCCGATTGTCAGGTCACCATACTTTTCCTGGGCAAGACAGGGATGAAGCTGTAAAGATCCAAGGAATATCAAAAGAAGGGTAATTGGTTTACAATTCGCAAATGACATCATGACGACATGTTTTTACAAATTTAATCCATTTTTATATGATAATCCGAAGTCAGCGCAAACCTGAGAATCTTGTTTTTTATCTCGGTTTAAACCGGTGGATTTTTGATTGTCTGGGGCGGATTAATCTCGCAAATCCGCCGAAAAAGCCAAGAAAAAAAAGCCCCTGGCATCCATTCTGGCTGCCAATAAATTTGTTCCGGAAGCTGAATTTTCAGTAAAAATTTCGTTGGCAAACTGGATAAAAAGCCTGAAAACAAACCCTGCAATTTCTTAACGATAATTTATGAAAGCATGCAATAGCCTGACCAACAATCTAATAACAACTAATTCCGGCGGCTCCTCTTTATTCGTCATTACAACTTTTACCGTAAGTCCCCAAAACAATAAAAAAATATTTTTTTCACATTTATCCGATTATCGTAAAGAAATTTTTCCGAAGCTGTCATTGACTTTAATGCCTGATCAGCATATATTTGGAAGCCAGGTTTGAGGGTATAAAAAACCCCCTTTACAAATTGAAAAGATAATGATTGCGACACCATAAACCAAATCAAAAAGAAAGGAGGAAATGCGAATGTAGAAACAAAACCGGAAATCAGCAAGCACTTAAACTTAACATTCATTAAGCACATAACCAATTAAAATTCTTGTCATGAAAAACCTAATGTTAAAATTTGCAATAATTCTTGTATGTATTCTTGCCCTGGGTTCATCAGTTCAGGCTTCAACAATTTCGGTACAGCCCTATTTTAAGTTCGTTTACAGCGATCCGAATTTTTCCTCGCACACCTATACGATCTACTATTCGATTGAGAACTCAGACCATGTGTTCACCCAGGCATATTATATCGGCAACAGCACGACCTATCCCCCGAACGCATTCTGGAATACTTACCAGTCGGGATCATATATCACTGTTACAGAACCAGCCGGACCTCCCATACCCGTTTTATGCTACCGGATTGCTGTGCTTGTAGTAAGAAACGACTATGCAAAACGAGTAGGCTACAGCGTTTGGGCCACTGCCGCTGATCTTCAAAACAACTCATTAACGATAACTGTGCCCAGTTTCTAAGCTAAAAGAATGCAATCAAGAAGTTGCAAAACCTGATTCGATCCGGGGGGATTCAGCTTCCCCCGGATTTTTCCAAAACTTACCGACCAGGTTTTCCTATTCCTGAAAAGCATTTTCCTTACGATAATTATGTGATCTACAAAACCCTTTTAAACAATAAAACAACTATGAAAACTACATTAAAAATATTCCCAAGTTTGCTTATAGTAATTATTCTGATTTCTGCCTGCAGTAAAAATCAAAGTCTTAATGACAAGGAAATCAAAGTGCAATCACTGGACGTCAAAAAGATTGAGTCCACAGTTAAATACTGTACAGACAGAATAAAAAATCCTTTAAAAACTACAGATAGTATTCCTGTTGACAGTCTTTCTTATTACTTAGCAGCAACTGCAAATTATACGTATGGGATTGCCTCCGCACAGGGAGAATTGCAAAAAGTCGATTCCAATTTTTTCAAGGTCTCCTATTATAATAACAAAATAGCCATGACAGATGTTATTTCTGTATATAATATTATAATAGATAGTGTTCGTGCATCGTTTTATAGAATAAATCACAGGAATAAACACCTTGTAATGGCCTCAGTCATTCCGATGGGTAACCAGAGTAACAAAATTAAAATCAAGGTCACATCTGTTATTTTATACGGGAACAATTACCAATTTGGAGGTTTTGACACAACTGATTACTGGCTTTACAGAGGAGCGGAACAATGCTATGGGGGAAAATGCGGACCGTATGCTGGCCAGGGAAACATTTGCATGGATGCGGCCTTAAATATTCAAAATGCTGTCATGCTAAGGAAAGGTGTCTTGCCAGGTTGCTATGTGCCTCCTTTTACCGATGTATACGTTTATCCAAACTCCTTCCCGAATCCAGGGTTTCAGGGGACAAACTACAATTATTTTCGCTATTTATTTTACTATAGTTCACCTAGTTTTGGAAATGATCATGATTGTTTGATGCCTTTTGAAATGAATAGGTATCTTAATTATGCAGAATACTGTGTTTATACTCTTAACACACAACCTTCCGGCGCAAGACCAGATGGATCTAGTTTCATAAGTATTGACTTACATGGAGAATTAATGGTTGGACTAGGTGGAGTTAAGGTCCATAAGGGATGGATTCATTATGGAATTTATCTGCAGGGTGGCTATCAATCAGATTTGTAATAGTTTTATGTTAGGAGTAGTTTTACAAGAAACTACTCCTAACTTTTTGCATTAAAAAATTAATTCTACAATATAAAAGAAATTATTAATGAAAATAATAGGTATAATATTACTCCTGATCACTTCAACTTGCCAGGTGTTTCCCCAAACCGGATTTGTGTTCCGATATAGTACGAATCAGGATGAAATCCCGAATGACATTATTGAAACCAATGATGGTGGGTTTATAATTTCTGCTTCCATAGGATCATATCCTTTAACTTATCAATCTTTACTAATACGACTCAACAGATTTGGTGACACAATCAAAACAAAGAAAATCAATCAAGAACAAGGGATTTGCTATTTAAACGACCTTATTAAACTTGATAATGGGACTTATATGGGAATTGGTGAGAAAAAAACTGAAAACAATTCGACGCGGATTTGGCTTCTGATTTTATCAGATTCCCTCAGCATTATTAAGGACACATCTTTTTCGACCGAGCTAAAGTTCCTCGGTAACATGGTTTATTGTTTCATGGACCATTTTCATGAAATAATTGTTTATGGATGTGCGGATCCGAATTCTGGACCTCCGGGACCATTTCCATATATATTTAAATTCAGTCAGTCTTGCGATTCTCTATTTTTCCATTATTACACTAACCCTTGGGGTCAGTATGTATTTTCAATGATGGAGAAACATAATAATTCCGGGTATTTAATGTCCCTTTTTGGCAGCTATAATGGTCAAATGTACTCTCCTTCACAATTTCTCACAATGGATTATTTGTTTAATGTAACTCAAGTTGATAGTGTCCCAGGAAAGTTAGACTTTTATCTAAACACAAAAACAAATATCGGAACAGAGTTCTATGCAACTGGTAAAAGACATTTTTATAACAGCAATCCCAGGACTGACAAAATCGGAATATTAAAATTGGATACAAATTTTCACATCCGAAGCGAGTTTTTTCTTGGGCCTGATGATACTGTAAGTTACCCCGCCTATAATACCAATATTGATTTTATAAACGAACAAAATATTTATCTCGGAGGCGTGGTAAATCAGGATTGGGGAGGAATCTTTTCGTACAACCAATCCTTTATCGTTCTTGGGAAGCTGGATTCCTCTCTGAGTCTAACCTGGCAAAAATACTACGGAGGTGACATGTATTACATGGTATGGTCGGTTATAGCCACAACTGACGGGGGATGTATTATCGGTGCAACATCCAATGATTATGCAATTCAGGGTGAAAACAGGGACATCTACATTCTTAAAGTAGATTCTAACGGTCTCATAACCGGGATCTCCGATCCACCAGATTCAGATTTGAAAAGGAATTTGGTGTATCCAAATCCAGGCAATGAAATCCTCAACATTGAAACTTCTTTAAAACAAAGCACTTTAAGTTTATATGATCTTAGTGGAAGGCTCGTCAGCACGACTGAACTGCATGTAGGAAGGAATTCAATAAACACTCAGAGTATTAACCCCGGCCTCTATATCTTCAAGATATCCGAAAACTCAGTGATAACAGCCTGCGGAAAATGGATCAAAAGCAGCAAATAATGCTTAAAAAGGACTCTTCTGACCTAATAAAAACAGCTTTATTCATCCCAGCCATCGCTGGGGCATATGTGATTTTTGCTCTGTTTACTGTCATACCAAATCTTTTACGGACCAATCATTTTGAAGTGCCGGCATTGTTAGGAAATCTGCTGATTATCCCTGCAAGTTGGCTTTATGTAAGATTCCTGGATCGGAGCATTAACCACATTGAATTAAAAAACTTTTTCCCAAATCCATTAAGGTGTTTGAATGCAATTGGTCTGGCAGTTATTATCGCATGCTCAATATTCTTTTTTTCGTTGATACTCGTGGCAATTATTCTCGATGTCAGAGTAGTAATCAACACTGATACAACCCTGAAATCTTGCATATCTGTGTTTCTAACATCCCTGATTGTCGCATTTTACGAGGAACTGTTTTTTCGAGGTTTCATATTTGTCACTTTATATAAAGTCACTCATAGTTTTTGGCTTTCCCTGGTTGTATCTTCAGTACTTTTTGCCGGACTGCATAATCTGAGCAACAACGGGCAATTTTTTGCACTGAATTTTGCTCATGTTTTAATCGGAAGCATAGTTATAGGCGGTTTGTTCTTTTATTATGGGAACCTTTGGGGACCGATCGTACTGCATGCATTGTTCAACATTCTCAATAATCTGGACATATTCCGCTTTCAGGAATTCAGGATTGGGGGCCAGCAGATGATCACATTCATGGGTACAGGAATTCAAATTGTATTGTTTTCCGTTTTTATGATATACCTGTTTTCACGACTCACGACTCACGACTCACGACTCACGGTTCACGGCACACGAATCACCCGACACGAATCACGAATCACGTGACACGCGCCACGTGTCACGCTTTTGAAAAGTACGCTTCCAGCTCACCAAGGGTGCCGCCGGCGGTTTGAAGGTCTTTGAGGATTAGTCCGTCTTCGAGCAGAACGATACACCTACAAACAATCGAAAAGTAAAAATCATTCAGGTCTCATTTTCTCTTTTGAATCCGATTTTTCGACGCTGTTGAATGAGCTGTTGTTGAGTTTTATCCTCCTCCAATTGCTTCAAATACTCAAAAATCAACAAAATCTGCTTATCCTGCTCGATGTCCTTTGATTGTATCTTTTCTAAAGTTTTGAGGATCTCAGTATGGGATTCAAGTATATGTCTCATTCGTGTAAATACGCGCATGATCTGCAGATTTACCATAATGGCCTGATCACTTTGCAAAACACTTGACAGCATGGCAACTCCCAGCTCGGTAAATGCATTCGGCCACTTTCTCGTTCCACCCCAACTTGATATTCCAAATTGGAATATCAAGTTATCAAATTCCTCTTTTGTCAGTTTGAACATAAAGTCCGCTGGGAACCGCTTTCTATTCCTCTGAACGGCCTTGTTGAGATTCCCCGTGCTTACTCCGTATAAGTCAGCCAAATCTTTGTCCAAAATCACCTTCTGATTTCTGATCACATATATTTTCCGAAGGATCATATCCTCCGGCATCAAAACTAAATTATTTTCTTCCATGGTTTTACCTTTTTAATTTCCAACACATTAAAAGCTTTTTGATAGATTGCTTAAACCTAAATTGAGTGGTTTAGCAATTACTTAATCCGGAATAACTAAAAAAGTGATAGCCCTAGACAAAAAAAATGTGATTTGTACTTTAATTATTGGGTGCCACGCGTCAAGCCCTCGCAAAATACGCTTCCAGCTCACCAAGGGTGCCGCCGGCGGTTTGAAGGTCTTTGAGGATCAGTCCGTCTTCGAGCAAAACGATACGGTTGCAGACTTCGGTCACATGGGTGAGGTCGTGGCTGGAGATAAGAAGAGTTGTCCCGCGTTCAGAGTTGATCTTTTTCAACAGGCGTTTGAGAATGATCTGGGATGAAGGATCGAGGTGGGCAAAGGGTTCGTCGAGGATCACGATCTCGGGATTACCCATCAAGGCTGCGATGATCCCGATCTTGTTCTTGTTTCCCTGTGAGAGACTGCGGATGGGCTTTTTCCCATGCAGCAGCTCATCCGCACAAAACCCCTCGAGCGAGAGGTAAAAACGGGAGTAGTCATCCGTAGTCCAGCCATGTAATCCGCCAACAAAGGAGAGATATTCGGATGGACTGAGGTAATCGATGAGGAAGCCTTCGTCGAGGTAGGAACCCGTGATCATTTTCCATTCCTCCTGCTTCTGTACCGGCATGGATTTGATCCAAACCTCCCCATCGGTGGCCGCAATAAGGTCGAGGATCAGCCTGAACATCGTGGTTTTGCCCGCACCGTTATTGCCCACAAGCCCGAACATCTCCCCTTTTCCGATTTCGAGTTGAGCGATGGATAAAGCCGGGGTTTTACCGTAGATTTTTCTGAGATCCCTGATGCGTATCATACTTACGAAGTTCTGAAACCATTGAGAATTTTATATTTCCGTGAATTGAATTGCTTAACTGTTATGCGGATGAATACCTGCGAAAAAAGCAATCCGGCAACACCTGTGAGGCCAATAGCCGCAACGCCAAGGGTTGGATACCCGAGGAGGGAGAACGGCAGCCAGATGAGGTATGGCAGGCCTAAAAGAGGCAGGAACAGCAGGAAATGGATGAATGAAGTCCCTTCATAGTTGAACATGGCGCCTTTTCCCAGGTCGATTCGTTTGGTGTTGTATGTACCGAGAAAGAGGATAATGAAACTATTGATGCCCGATTGGTAGAGAAAACAAGCCAGGTTGATGAGGACGATGTGGTAGCCGTAAAAGACATATGGGAGTGTGAGAAGGAACGATATGCCGTTAGCCGCGAAGAAGAACCAGAATTTTCCCCTGAAATAATCCTGCATCCGGAGAGGGGAAGTGACGATCTTGTCGAACGACCGGCTTTCCCAGCTCATGATCAGCTGTCCGTATTGCATCATGAAGATGCCGGTGATGAGCAATCCGACAAAAAGGAACATCCCCTCACCGGCCGACCGTGAATGAGGCGGGTAGATAAGGAGTCCGTAGAACAGGAACATCCCGCTCAGCATGAGGAAACTGCGCGGACGGTTATTTCTTAATATCAGTTTGATTTCCATCAGAGCAAGCTTTCCCGGGATGCCAAAGGAAGCGAGGAGGCTGCTGTCATTGCCCGAGAACAGCATCCTTTCCTTTTTAGTCGTAAGCTCGAGGTAGCGGTTTTTGTAAAGCAAGATCCAGGATGCAAGATACAGGATGAGGAGGAAAATTAGGGGCAGCAGGAGCAGGTATGTATGAGCTGCGATACTGGTAAGGGTGCTGGCAAACAAACCAGATATCGCCTGATGTGTTTTAAAATCGGTCACTAAGAGCGAAATTGCTGCAAGCAGCAGCAAAGGCATGATCCATAGCCTGCCCGGGTAAATCTTCTTCAACAGGAAAGCCAGGTAGTTATTGGAAAAGATCAGCAGAAGCACTGCCGCTAACCAGTTGAGCGAATACAATCCGCCCCATGCCGGCAGCACAGAACGCAGTGTGAAGGGAAGCAGGATCAGGAGAGGGAAGTAGTTGAACAGGCTCAGTCCCGACTTCAGAAGCAGAAAATTGAACAGGGCTGAGCGTTTTACCGGGAGGTGAAGGTACGGGACAATTCCCAGCACTGGCAGGGGCTGCAGGAAAAACCGGAGTATGATATCCGCAAGAAAATAATAGAAAAGAATGAGTGAAAATGCCCATGCCGGGTCATCATCGGGGAAAGCCCCTTCAAGTATCTTCCCCATAAACAGCCCCACTACAACCAGGTTGATAGCCAGGTAAAGAATCATGAGGCTGATGAAGATCTTCATCAGTATTCCCTTCTCATAGTAAGCCGAGCGGGTGCTTTGCTTCCATTGCTGGGCAACGAGGGACCGGAAGAGGGAGGATCCTGACATCAAACACATTGAGATACAAATGTAAGATATTATATCGTTTTTTACGATTTGTGTCATGAAGAAGAAGTGTAACTTTACGCAAATACTCTAAGATGGAACAGGAAGACTTTCTGAAACGGCAAATCGACCAGCTTGGGCGCGCCCTAGGGAGAATACTAGCCGGATTGATGGGGCTCAAAGTCCGCCTCCAGTCAAGCCCGGGCATTGAAGCAGCTGACCATGCATTAAAAACCGAATTAGGACTGAATCTTGACGACCTCTGCCTGATCCCTGCCGAATCGTTTCTTACGGCAATGATTGACACTAAAAAATTCAGCGATAATAACTTTGAGCAGCTTGCCGAAATAATGTTCCTGGTTGCGGAAGATTTGAACATCAAGGGTGCCGGGGCCCTGAAAGCTGAAAAACTATACGAGAGAGCCTTACTGATCTTTGAGATCCTTGACAAAACAAGTACAACATATTCCTTTGACAGGCATCGTAAGATTGAGAAAATTAAGAACCGGGCTCAGTGCTGAGCCTTTGCATGATGCTTGTCGCTGACGACAAAGATCTGGTTCAGGATCACAGCCAGCAGGGTTGATACGGTGAGGGATGAAGAGCATACCGGCACCAGCCATGAGGGGACTGTGAAAAACAGGGAGGAGGCGATATCGGCGCTCAATCCGAAGATCATGGAGATCCCGATGATAAAGATCATGCGCGTGGAGATCGGGTTTGCCAGGATGATCTGCATTCCTGAAATAAGCATGTAGCATGTCACAAATACCACGATTGCGCCCATCACAGGCTGGGGCATGATTGTGAATAATGCCGCCATTTTCGGCAGGAATCCCAGGAGGATGAAGATCCCGCCTGCGCTCCAGGCGATGACCCTGCTGTTTGCCCCGGTTGCTGCCGAAAGCCCTACATTACTGGCCGAAGTGTCGGTTGCCACCCCGCCAAGCAGTCCGCAGGTAAAGACACTTATCCCTGAAGCCATCAGTCCTTTGCCCACATTTTTCAGGTCAGGTTCCTTCCAGTCGTCATCGCTGAGCTTCTGGCAGGTGATGATGTTCCCGAACGATTTCAGGCACTGAATGATCGATATCAGGATAAAAGGAATAATGAGCGAAGGATCGAAAGCATACCTGAACATCTTTACACCCTTTCCGGGCAACGCGAAAAAAGGAGTCTGTGAAACCTGTTGCATTTCAGCTGAGCCGATGAGTCCTGCAGCCAGGGATAGGAGATATCCCACAATGATGCCGACAAGCACTCCGTAAAGCCTGACCTTGCCTTTGCCCCAGAGATTGAGGCCGATCATTATACCCAGGGTGGTACATGCGATAAGGATCTTTGGGGCTTCGATGGAGTCGCCTGAATATTCCACGCCAATGAATCTTGATACACCCAGGGGGATCAGGGCAACGCCGACCATGATGACGACCAGTCCGGTGATCTCAGGGGGAAAGAGTTTCTTCAGCTTCGGGATGACCTGCGCAAACGCCATCTCGGTAAGTCCCGAAAGCATGATCATTCCATGCATCAGGGGCAGTCCGCCCAGCCAGCCCGCCTCCAGTGAGACCGCCATATACGAGGGTCCGCAGAGATTCGGGCATAGGTAACCTGATCCAACGGGGCCTTTCTTCAGGGACTGGAGGATGGTGCCAAACCCGGCTGCGATCATTGAAAAAGACACCACGCTGTTGATCTCGAGGAAACTACCGCCAATCTCCTGTACGATCACAACAGGCAGAACCAGCATGCTCGACATGGTAAAAATATGCTGCAGTCCAAGAAGTATAGTGACAAGGAAAGGAGGTTTGTCATCTACGCCATAGATCATGCCTTTGGGAGGTGTCGCCATGCTGCCCTGGTTTTAGATCAGATTTTAAGCCATACCGGTTTTTCAAGCCGTATTGAAGATCCGACGATATAGCCTTTATTGTTGATGTATATTTTGCGGATGTAGGCGAGTTTTTTAACCGGCTTGTTTTCATCGGGGCTTTTCGACATGTATGAAAGCCAGGCTGTTTTGCCGGACTTCAGCTTTTCGATCATCTGTTGTACAATAGGTTTGCCGATGGCATCTTTCAGGTTCAGCAGTTTTCGTCCGCTGAGACTGGGAAAAGACGGATCAACCAGGGCTGTACCCTGCTCATCGAGAACGAAGATATAAGCGTCACAGAACGTATATTTCCCCGATTGATCCAGGAACTGGGGGATCATTTCAAGCCCGTTCCTCTCCAGTTCAGCGCATGCTGAATCAACCATATCGGCAATAAAGATCTTTTCTGCCTTTTGCTTGTAATTCCCGCTTCCGATGGCATATACATGGCCTGAGGGATCGGTAACCCGCATGATATAGGAACTTTTATACTCGGGATAGATCTCACCTGGTTCCATCCAGAGGTAATGGACCCAACCGTAAGGATGTTTTGTATTTGAAGCAATCTGTACAATTTCACCAATCACCGATTTCCCGTTCAGGTCTTTCATGCTGATGATGTTTCTCCCTATCAGTTCCGGTGTGACCGGGTGAAAAACACAGGTCCCGTCCAGGTCATAAGCAAACAGATACCTGTTGCCGTTCTGCCATTTGCTGTTTTTCCTGGCGAAATCACTGAAGGCAGCTGCCCCTTTTGTCCTGATGAGATCGGCGGCATCTTCGACATAAGCCACCAGCTTTTTTGTTTCGTCGAACTCGTAGCAATCGAGGCTTTTACGGTCATCGGAGCAGGAAATCCCGACAAACAGCAAAGCAATGAGTCCTGAAAGTAATTTAAGGGGATTCATCAGCTTGCGGGAAAGGGAAAACATATGGGGTCCTGTATAGTGAAGCAAATATAATTTTTTTTTGGCAGTATTCAAGGATGCGTTGACTAGTCATCATTGACGGCCGGGCTCTGCAGGAGCCTTTACTATGTACAAGATGGATCAGGCAGGCATCAGGCTTCGAATCAGACAGGAAAATCCTTAAAATATGCGAAAATAAGCACGACTAAAAATTGCATGTCATTCACTTTGGCTGCCAGGCAAAATATCCATGTATTTGATTTTCTTTTATTTACATTTCTGTTACTTCAATATTTTCCGATTATCGTAAAGAAATTTTTCCAGTTCTGTCATTGACTTTTACCTCATGATTCATGTAACTTTAATGATTATAATAATGCCAGGTTCTGGCGGCAACTGTTGTGTTATGGTAAATCTATATATTATTGATGATCATTACCTGATCGTCGAAGGATTATACTATTCATTTAATCCGGAGTCTGATGATTTTACAGTTGTCGGAGGGAGCCTTACGATAGCCGATGCAATGATAAAAATCCCAAATACCGATGTTGATATCATAATCCTGGATCTATTCATTAATCAGACGGATCCGGTAATTAATCTTGGACTCATCCGAAAAAAATTCCCTGAAATCCCGGTTGTAATCCTCTCACAGGAAAATTCTCTCATGTGGCAAGCCGAAATGTTCCTTCACGGAGTGAAAGCGTTTTTGGCCAAATCGGAGGATAAATCGATTTTGTGCCAGAAGCTGCAAAGAGTTTCAACGGGAGAAACGGTAATGCCAAATGAGGTAACAGAGATCATTATGAAGGGTGATCAGAAAGTTTCAAAACTGATATCAGATGATTTGAAAGAGATCCTTGGGTATATCATGAAGGGTTTAGTAACAAAGGAAATTGCAGCAAAAATGCACCAGTCTGAATCCTCAATTGAAAAGAAGCTGAAAAAATTGCGGGAGATGCACAAAGTCAGAAACAATCACGAGCTGATACTGAAATGCTGCTTCAAAAAGCTGCCATATAATATAAGCAGAAGAATGCATTAGTATCCTTTGAAATGAAATCTGCAGATAAAATGTGTGAAATTTTCCGATAATCGGATAAAATTATTCCGAATTAAGTAATTGACATTCTGATATTTTTCCTACAAAATAAGTATTTTTACATTCCAAATATGTTAAAAAAGTGTGGTCCACTGATTATTTTCCATTAATCGATCAACATGTATAAAGAATTTATACTCGTATATGCAATATAATATTTATAATATACATTTATGTTGTTTGATTATATATGAATTTGTCTAATTACTGATATACAATATTAGTTATGAAAACAATTGCATGAGAAGGCGGATATTTATCATTCTTCTAGCGCTAGTGACTATTCCATTTGCTATATGGATTATTGGATTTGTAAAAAACATAAAAGAGATGAAGATTAAATCAAATTCATCATCTATCTACTATAGAATCGGTTCAATTGATGCATCTGGTAATGGAAGGATAAATTATAATAAGTTGTATGACTGTGACAGCCTTTTATTAAAAAGGCTCTTATCCTCTGAAGAAGAAGCTACTGAAAAAATGTGCATTATTCCATTTTTTGAAATTCAAGATAATCAAAAAACGTTTTTTGGAAAATTTTTTAAATTTTACGATTTTACTGTTACATTGGTTAATCCCTCATCAAAAAAAATATCAAGGAATTTTTCATTCAATCTTAAGGTGGAAACTGGTAAGCTACTTGTTTTAATTAATGATGATAAATCGGAATTAAAAATGAGGAAGTTGCGATTTTGTGTTCCTGCTGAAATCCCGAATTGTTCAGTTAAATAACTAAATAAAATATTTATTGATTTAAAAAATCGCACATATGAATAAAGTAATTATGGTAATCATCATATTGGTATCAGGTATTGGATTAATTTTTCATAGTTGTTCAAAAGATTCTCAGAAATCCTATTCGAATAATCACTTAATAACAAAATCAATCCCAGATTCTTTAACCAGTAAAATCCAAGTTGAGAGATGGTTTCTAAATAATATATTGCGTGACACCATAGACTTAAAGGGCAATATATTGGAAACAATAACACTCGGTCAAGTAGATAATAAGAGGAATTTGATCCAATTGCAGGGAATTTCAGAAAATGCCCGCAGTATTATGGTTACATTTTTTAAAGCGCTAATTTCCCAGAAATATAGCATTTCGAAGGATTCAATAGAAGAAGATACCTGTTCAAGTTGCAACGGTATTAGTGGAATGCCGCATTTTGGCCCTTTTTACATTTTTTACAATAATTTAAAAAACCAGAACGATGAATTTATTCCAATTGCAAATCAGATCGTAAGTCTTGATTTTCATTGTAAAATTAAAAATGGAACCAGCAATCCACTACGGAGAATGTCCTCAATTTGGTTAAATGTATCGACCAATGGGACAATTTCATTTGGTCCTTACCAAATAAATCAGTTAAAAAGTACAAATAGTATAGGAATAGCAATCACTTGGGGCTGCTGGGCTTCAGGATCAAGCCCTTGTGGATGTTGTACATATTATTATGCTCATTGGTATTCAATTTTGAGAACATGCGATTGCCATCTTGGTGGACAAGGGGGATGTTCTAATGGTGAATGTACAGAAAGTTGCACTGTTACTATTTTGTTATAACAACTACAAATATGAAAAAAATATTTTTTGCATTTACATTTATTTCTCTCTTCTTAGGTGGTATATTTTATAGTTGTTCTAAGGACAGGAACAAATCCACATCAGAGAAGGGTGCTACCATCAAATCTATTCCTGACTCATTAACAGGCAAATCCCAAATAGAACAATGGTTTCTGAACAATATAGTTCGGGACACCATTTCAATCAATGGCAACGTATTAAAAAATATTTCTCTCGGTCAGATTGATAACGAAAAGAATATAATTCAATTACAGGAAATAGCGGAAGATGATCAAAGTACAATGATCAATTTTTTCAAGGAGTTGATTTCTCAAAAAAGAGATATTACAAAAGATTCCATTGAGATTGACACTTGCACTAGTTGTAATAACATAGAAAATTTTCCTCATTTTGGTCCTTTCTGGATTATATATAATAATTTAAGAAGTCAAAATAACAACTTCATTCCAATAAAAAACCAGATAATCGATCTAGATTTTCATTATATAGTTAAAAATGGGTTTAATAACCCATTACACAGAAAGATATCCCTTTGGCTTAATGTAACAGAAAATGGTGCTATTTCATTTGGGTCATATATGTTTCAAAAAACAAAGAGTGCATCCACTGCTGGCATCTCGATAACATCTTCCTGCGATGCTACCACTGAATATCCTTGTGGTTGTTGTACATACTATTATGCTCATTGGTATTCAATAACTAGAACATGTGATTGCCATAATGCAGGACAAGGGGGATGTAATAATGGTGGGTGCAGTGTTTCGTTTTCACTCACAATAACCCTATAGTTATTAGAACATATTGAGAAACTTTAATAATCAATATTTCATTGTTGATATAATATAAAAGCAATCCTTATGAAATCGAGAAAACAATTTTCGGCCTTCCTGTGGCTTGTGACATTTCTATTTTTAGTGTCATGCTCGAAGCAAGAAACATCTACTCCTCCCCAATTGCAGAAATCAGTCACTAAAAACATTCCTGCGTTGATTGACTCCCGTTCACAGTATGAATTGCTGGATCAATTTCCATCCTTCCCCGGAGGAGACTCCTTATTCATGGAGTATCTTAAAACCCATATTGAATATTCCTCATCATCTGCTCAAAACGATACCAGAGGCAAGGTATTTGCTTCATTCATTGTTGAAAATGACGGATCAATATCCAACGTTGCAATTCTTAAAGGAATAGGCTACGGATGCGATGAGCAGGTAGCAAAGGTACTTCGAAACATGCCTGCATGGCAAGCGGGCAGGATCGGCACCGAAAATGTGAGGGTCAAACTGGTGATCCCTGTAGAATTCAAAAAATGATATTATCTGTTAAATTTCCGATCTATGAAAAAAGTGATTTTTTTATTAGTAGCTACCTTTCTGACTCTTTCATTATCGTCAGTTTCCACATTAGTTAAACCTTGCTCAGCCAGTTGCTATTGGAGTGAAAACTATTCTGACTGTTATTGCGATGCTACAGGGTCAAGGTGCCTTTTAGTGAAATATCCAAATCCTTACAGTTGTTATACGCCATGCCTTGGATGTGTTGATGTAACAGGAAAGTAACTGAGCATGGTAAGGTTTTGCAGTGCAGGTATTCATCTTGTCTTACTTCTTTTCTTAGCATGCTGTTGTGAGTCAGGAAAAATCGTTTCGCTCAGTTTACAGGATTCCATTACATTGCAGGTCAGGATACCCATTCCAAAATTCTGTCCTGCAATGTTTTACTATGAAAAAGACCAAAACAGGTATTTACTTTTAGATGATAAAGCAAATCAGGAGATAAGAATTTTCGACCTGGTGTCAAATCGGGAAATTGAACCCATCCCAATAAGTGATACCGGGGCAAATGCTATTCCCCATTACTTTGGTTTTGCAATTAAAACTCTCGACTCCATTTACCTGCCGGGTCCCGATCGCAAACTATACTGCATTAACAGAAGAGGAGATATAATTAAAACAATAGATTTTTCTTCCTTATTAAAAGTGTATCCTCTTCTTACTTTTCCATTGTCCATTAGCAGATTCACAAAAGGAGCAGTCATTAAGGATAATGAGATCTATTTTCTGCAGGAAGATAACCGGAAGTATTATTTTGCTCATCATCCTTCCGATTATCATTTCCTTTTTAAATACGATACTAAACATGATTCCTTTGGTATCTCACCACTTTCCCTGCCGGATAATTTCTGGAAAAACGAAAAAACAGAAATGTCGATATTCTTAACATACAACAATACACGAAATGAATTTGTTTTCGGAACAAAATTCACTGACAACATCTACACAAGTAAGGATGGAAAAACAATTTCTAAAACCTGGCACTCTAAAAGCAGCTCAATACAGGAATATTGTCCATACAGTCCTGCGGATGATTTAAGCAGTAAAAACTACTTCCATTCACTATGCAAATACTCATACAATGTCGGCCTCATATGGGATCCTTATAAACAGGTTTATTACCGCTTTGTATGGCCGGGGGCAAAAGATCTCGATCCAAATGAGAATGATCGTGTAACTCAGATATACAACAACTTCCCAACCTTCACAATAGATATCCTTGATGAGGATTTTACTACTATCGGAACTTATCCTCTTCCAAACAACAGGTATAACTGGAATAACTATTTCATAACAAAAGACGGATTACTACTGGCGGTAAATAGATCCTCAAAGGATAAACCCGATCAATGGGTGTTTCATATCTTCAAAGTGCAACGTCTCTTATGAAGTTTCTGTGCCTTTGTTCCCCTGGATTACTGCTGCTTGCTCTTATTTGTTTTTCCTGCCAGAATAAGAATCTATCTCCTGAATACATATCTGTTAAACCCAGGATAGAAACTTTTACGTCAAAAAAGCCCACCCTTGAAAGAAAAGATGATTCTGTTGTGTTCAGGTCCAAAATAATGAACCTGGGGTCTTGTCGCAAAGACACAACGATCATTCTAAGTTATAAACTTCTCAACCAAAGTAAAAGGCCTGTTTTAATTAAAGTAATAAATGGATCATGTGGATGCTTAACATTTGATTACAAAAAAAATGAAATTTTTCCAGGAGAAGAATCGTCAATAAACGTAACCTTCAAATCGGGTTCTATTGAAGGCTTTTTCAAAAAGGAGGTATATGTTCATTTAACAACGGGAAGAATGGTTACTCTTTGTTTCTATGTAAGTGTTGTTTGAACCTGCCTTCAGTTAGCCCATGCCCGGTATATATCTCCCTTGATTCCGTCATGCCTGATAAAAAAACAGGTATTTACCATCATGTGAAAGAAACGGGCCATACTCATTCGCAGCGGTGTTAATCAGATTGCCCATAGTAACATGTCTTTCCAGGTTCCATTTATATTAAAGCAGATGGATCATGGAAACACTTTAATTGCAGCATCTTGTAACCCCATACCAATTCTCTCGTCAGATTCGCACCATCAAAATTTTTTCAAATGAATTCATTTATCAAAGCCGATGGGTTTGCCGGGCTTGAACAGGGTGTACGTGCAGCGCTTGAGACCTATTCAAATGTTCACCGCGGCAGGGGCCATTATTCCATGACGACCACCCATTTATACGAGCAGGCCAGAGATATTGTTTTGGAATACCTGAACCTTGACAAACGTAAATACATCGTCATTTTTTGTACCTCCGCGAGAGCTGCTGTGCTCAGGGCAAAGCTGGAACCCGAAAGCTTAACTATCGTAAGCGGTCATGATACCGGACTTAGTTTAGGTGTAAGCGCCCTGGCGGTTAAAAAAGAAGCCCTGTCAAAAATTTCAAAAGACGTTCCATTCCAGACCGGCGGAGGCACGGCAAACCTGATTGGCCGCGAATGGGTGATGTGGGCCGATGCACCCGACCGTTTTGAAGCCGGCACCCCTGCCATCATCAATATAATTGCCTTTTCAAAAGCACTGCGGATGATCAGTCGGCAAGGTAAAATTCCTTTCACCGGTTACACCGGCGAAAAATCATCCGCCGAAGATATTCTATATCGTGACGAGCTGGAAGGATATTCAGGTTATGAGCTGATCGGGAAACTAAGGAAGACACTGATCGGGTATAATAAACTTGTGCCTACGACCGAAGGAGACAGGCCCTTTATCAACCTCGATAATGCTGCCAGTACACCAACGTTTGAAGTAGTTTGGGAGGTCGTTTGCAAAACCTTGAAACAGCCATTACAGGTACAGAAGGAGATCATTCAGGAAGTAAGATCGATTTGCTCCAAATTTCTGGGCGCTCCGCCTGAAGAGTATGAACTGATCTTTACATCCAATGCGACTGAAGCCATCAACCTTGCTGCCGATAAGATGGGCCGTGAATCGTTCGGGGATACTGAAACTATGATATTAAACACCCTCATGGAACATTCGTCAAACGAATTGCCCTGGCGTATGCATCCCGGTTTTTCGCTTATACGGCTTGGTGTTAATGATGAAGGCATCATCGATTTACAGGAACTCGAAACCCTGCTGAAGGAATACAATGAGGAAGGCATACACGGAAAAAAAAGGATCAGGCTTGTGGCTGTTAGCGGAGCATCAAACGTACTCGGAATCTTTAACAATCTCGATGGGATCAGCAGCATAGTGCACCGTTACGGGGCACGCCTGCTTGTGGATGCTGCCCAGATGCTGGCTCACCGTCAGGTCGACATGCAGGCTCTCGGGATCGATTACCTCGCATTCGCAGCCCATAAGGCCTATGCACCTTTCGGCACCGGGGCGCTTGTCGTAAGAAAAAGCATACCCGGATTCATCCCCGCCGAAACGGAGTTGATCAGGGCTTCTGGTGAGGAAAACGCAGCGGGGATTGCCGCTCTCGGAAAAGTACTAATCCTTTTAGAGAGGATCGGAATGGATGTGATCAGGGAAGAAGAGCAGTCCCTGACGCGTTATGCCCTTCACGGGCTGGCAAAGGTGCCCGGACTTACGATTTTCGGGATCAAAGATCCTGATTCGGCCCGCTTCACCCAGAAAGGAGGGGTCATACTGATCAATCTGAAGGGTTTCATAGCAACCAAACTGGCAACAGAACTTGCAATTCAGGGTGGCATTGGCACCCGTGCGGGCTGTCATTGTGCTCACCTGATCATCAAGCACCTGCTCCATGTCCCTCCTGCCCTCGAACGATTCCAGAGAGTGTTCATAACCGTGCTGCCACAGATCCCCCTTCCCGGACTTCTGCGTATCAGCTTGGGAATAGAAAACACCAGGGAAGATATCGACACCCTGATCCGCATACTGGGAAAAATTTCAGGGAAACCCGCTCCCACATCCGCAGACAGTTCTGCAGCTTCCAAAGTGAATGGAGCAAGTCAGCTTTCAAAAGCCACAGTAAAAAAACAGATGAAGGATTTTGTTGAAGCAGCAGCAGTAAGAGTCTATTCATAAAGCATTTTATATGACTATTTTCATCTACAGTCTTGCAATACTGGGCATGTTTATGACCCTCATTCTGTCTGTTTTCTTTTTGATCACACCTAAAGGTAATAAACCTGAAAACCGGATATTGTCGGCGCTTATTCTTGTCTTCGGATTCCAGATTTTCATTTCCCTGGCCCTGGGAAATTATGGATTGCAGTATTTTATCAGGCCCCATTTATTCATTTACGTTTTCAAATTAACATCCTTTCTATCAGGGCCATTGATGTATTATTACATTAAAGCCTTCCTGAGTAAAAACAAATCCATCAGGTTTAATCTGATCCATTTTGTTCCGTTTTTCTGCAGCCTGATCTTCTTTGGTTATTTCAGGTTTGACGTTGATATCATTGGAAAAACAACTGTTTATGTGGATTCATTTTGTCTTTTACAGAACCTTGCCTACATCGCCTTCTCAATACATTGCATTAAAAAGTCAAAGATTCAGTTCAGATCATTGCTACATGATTTCAAAGACCTTTCGGTAATGCACTGGATGCGCTTAATTTTGCTGGGCTACATTATGGTTTGGATTGTTCAGCTCAATTCCCTCTCAATTTATGTTATCCTGAATCAAACAAGCTGGTGTGCTTACACAGGCAGTATTTTAGCCCTGGTAATACTTATTTTTACTTTGTTGATCATGTTCTTGCTGCTGTTAAAGCCCGGGATTTATCATGCAATAAAATATAAAAGCAACAACCTGGATGAATTATCAAAAGCTGAATATTTGCAAAGGGTTAATGAATATTTTCAAATCAGTAAGCCACACCTGGATCCAGACATTTCCCTGGAAAAGGTGGCAAACGATATTTCGATCAATCCCAGGCTGCTTTCACAGGTGATCAATGAATTATGTAAAACGAATTTCAAGGGCTTTGTCAATGATCTGCGGATAAAGGAATGTGTAAGGCTGTTTTCAGAAGACAGCAATAATGAGAAAACTATCCAGGAAGTCTATTATATGGCAGGCTTCAGTTCTAAGTCAGTGTTCAACGAATTGTTTAAAGCTAAGACCGGATTAACACCAAAAGAATTTAAGGATAGAGTGAAAAAAAGCAGGTTTGAATGAATATTGTGTTCGAAATCATGTTCCCGAACACATAATCATGTGGTTATAGTTTTTTTTGTGCAATAAACCACAATCAAAACACACCACCATGAAAACTTCAGGATTAACATTTTTGTTTTTTATCTCTTTTATTGGAGTTTCATTATCCCAGATCATCCCTGATTCTAAATTCGTCCCCGACTCAGACGCTTATTTAGGCCAAACTCCGCCAGGGAACATCCGAAAAATATTTAACCTGGCCACCGACCCGGGATACACCGCCGTTGAAAAAATTGCTATCTCGCCCGACGGGAATGAAATTTATTACGAGGAAACAAACAGTAACTGGACATCGTTTAAGTTCAAATATTACAAATATTCCAATAATACCTGGAACGGGCCGCTAAGTCTGTTCAATGGGTACTATTGTCTGTCATTGTCGCCCGATGGCAATTCAATGTATTTTGAGAATAACAACTACAATGACGGTTGGATTTCGAACCTGCAGAATACAGTATGGGGTCCCCCTGCCAGGTTTTTAGAACCCTTCCATGTACATTCCCTGAATCACACCAGCCTGGAGAATTATTACATCTCCTCAAATCCTCCGGGCTGCCTTGGGCAAAGAGACATCTGCAAGCTGCTGATACAAAATTCTGATACAAGCCTGGTCAGTCTGGGTTTGCCTGTAAATTCGGCAGCCAATGAGGGCGACTTTTTCATTGCACATGATGAATCCTTCATGATCTTTATGTCGAACAGATCAGGTGGTTATGGGATTACCGACTTATATATCAGCTACAAAAAAAGTGATGGCACATTTACAAATCCTAAAAACCTGGGGCCGGGTGTAAACACTTCAATGGATGATTTCGGCCCTTATGTAACGGCCGATAACAAGTACCTGTTTTATGAAAGCGGGTATGCAGGCCCCAGTTCAATTTACTGGATCAGGGTCGATGGGCTTATCGACAGCCTGAAGCAAACCAATTATATTCCCTATGTCAAGCATCCCATCCCTGATCAGATTGCTGTGAGAGGGCAGGTATTCAATTATACGGTCCCCGACAGCACCTTTATCGATGACGACGGGAACAACACACTCACGCTCAGCGCAGCACTCACAAGCGGTGCCCCTCTCCCCTCCTGGCTTTCCTTTGATCCGGTTTCGTCAGCATTTTCAGGCACACCCGATTCACTCCAGGTCCTGCATGTGAAAGTGACGGCCACAGATACCGCAGGCGCTTCCGTCTCAGCATCCTTTCTTATCAGCGTTCAGGCGCCCTTTGTCATTGAACCCTTAAACGATAAGGAAACGGGTGTAAAAATCTTTCCTAACCCGAGCAGCGGATTGATCTATCTGTCAACAGAAGAGCATGCTTACCAAACCGGGGTTGTCAGGATCAGTGATCTGGAAGGAAAAGTAATATTCAGCAGTTCATTTAATAATCCGATGAGCATAGACCTGAAACTCCAGCCCAAAGGAGTTTATATAGTAAGCCTTCAATTTGAGCACGAACAAATGGTTCGAAAAATCTACCTGAAATAAAAGAATTGTTGACCGATCCTGACGTTGCCGTGGAGGGAAGGTGGTACCAGTTCCTGAGTCCGGTGCATTTAATTTTCTTACCTTTGAATTTGTATGCAGGTCGAAGACTGAGGCTGTACAAGCGGCATGCAAGGTTTAAAACATATTCCGGACTATGACCTTCAGGGAAGAATTAAATGGCATGAGAAGGATCAGCGAGATCAGCCTGGCTACCGCCCTTGTCATCACACCTTTATCCATAATCTTTTCTCTGATCACCGGCTCGGTCACCCTTTTGATCTATTTTATCTGGGCCGCAGCCGGCATTGCAGTTAAAGTCTTTGCTCTCATCTCGATCAGGATCATGCAAAAGGAAAACCTGTTCATGTTCCCTTACGGCACGGGAAAACTTGAAAATTTTTCTTCCTTTTTCTTCGGATGCTCCATTGTCCCGGTTGGAATTTATTTTCTTATCGACTCCTCTTTGGACCTTTTCCACCCTCTGCCCGCAGTCACCTACCTGCTGTGCCAAATCCCGGTAGTGCTGTCTTTCCTCTTCACCCTGGCCCTGCTCTGGTATGCGGGGCGCCTCATCAGCCAGGATGAAAATTCGTCACCTTTGCTGAAAGCCTACTACCTGAATTTCAGGATCTCCCTGGCCTCCGACGGATTCCTTTTCATCGGGCTTCTTGCAGGATACCTCTTATCGGCTGCCGGACTCACATCCTTCAGCCTTCGCGTTGACCCCATCCTTTCAATCATCCTTTCACTGTATATGATCAGGGTTGGACTGCCGCTGATCATCGACAATTTCAGATCGCTTATCGACCTGCCCCTGCCTGAAAAAGAAATGCTTAACATCCTCAAAGTGATCACCGAATTCAACAAGGATTATTCCGGATTAGGACTTATCTTCTCGAGAAGCAGCGGCAAACACAGGATTGTGGAGATCGAATTGTACTTCCCGGCTTCACTCAGTTTGCAGACCGTGAGGGTGATCGAAGCGAAGATGGCGGCCAGCCTCGTGAAGCTCGTTCCAAATCTGAGTTTCAGGCTGCTGCCAAGAATTATGGAAGAAAAAAGCAGGGATCAGCTGTAAACAAACATAAGCAAGCTGAACCAGCCCCGGGAATCGGTGTAGATATTCCCCAGGGTAAGACCCGAAGCGGATGCATAACCTTCAATGTCAGCCCGGGTGTACTTATGCGAATTTTCAGTATGAATCCTTTCGCCCTTGCTTAGTGAAATTTTATCGGGGAAGTGCTGACTGCGGATCTCAATGTCCCGTTTCGCCTCCAGGTACATCTCCATGCGTCTGCAGGCTTCATTGTATACCGCCAGGTGTTCGAAATCCCCGGTATCGAAATTGGTTCCCGCGAAAGCGTTCACAGCGTTAAGGATATTCAGGTTGAACTCTGCAGTGACACCCAGGCTGTCGTTGTATGCATCATGCAGCGTTTGCCGGTCCTTGACCATATCGAGCCCCAGCAGGAACATATCCCCGGGTTCCATGCGATTTTTCATCCGCCTGAGGAATTCATGCGCATCGGCAGTATCCAGGTTCCCGATGGTACTGCCGAAAAAACAAAACAGCTTCCGCCCATTCCGGGGAATGTGAGTGAACTCTTTCATGAAATCCGCCAGCAAAGGATGAATATGAAGAGAGGGATACTGATCTTTAAGCCTGACTGCGGATGAAGTTAATGCCGATTCGCTTACGTCAACCGGGATATAGCGAACATCCTGCATTCGGTTTTCGGGCAGGGCAGACAGGAGAACTGAAGCCTTGAGCTCATTTCCGCTTCCCAGGTCGATGATGTCGAGGGTGTCGAAGTCGCCGAGGATGGAAGCCGCCCGGGTTTTCACTATAGAAAGCTCGGTTCGGGTGGGATAGTATTCGGGTAGTGCAGTGATCTTTTCAAACAGAAGGGAACCCGCCTCATTGTAGAAAAAGCGGCTGGGGATAGATTTCTTTTCACGCTTCAGCCCTTCAAAGATCTGTGCGATCTCATCCTCCCGGTTTTCGGCTGCAAGCAGGTTTGTCACCGGGATTCCCGTTTCGATGGGATTTGCAGGATCGGAGCTCCATTCAAGCCATCCGCCGTCGTACACAGCAACCCGGGGCCAGCCCATAAGCCAGGCATTGAACCAGGCTTCGCTTCCCCTCCATCCCGTTCCGCAATAGAAAGCCAGGCGTTTTTCCGGGACTATCCAGTTCTTCATCCAGTTGCCGCTGATCTCGTGATAATCGCGGCAGGTATGATCGAGGTTCCTGTAATTCTCCATATGATAGGCATCGCTTCCGCAGTCGGCAAATACCGCACCTGGAATCCTGCCTTTTTTTTCGATGTAATTGTACCCCGACACCTCGCCAATATATTCAGGCCAGCTTCTGACGCAGACCAGTTCAGCGTCAGGAGAAGCGATGAGATTCTTTGCTTCGCCGATGTCGATGATGAGTTCGGGATGTGCCGGGATCACAGTTCCGAAATCTTTCACAGGCTTTTTTGGTTCGTCGGCAAAGGACACTTCCAGGCCCTCGTCGGTCCAGGACTGGAAACCCCCGTTGAGCACACGTACATCCTTCACGCCCGCATACATCATGATGGAAGCGATACGAATAGCACCTATATCCCCGGCGGCGCTGCCGGGGAACTCATCCCTGTTGTCGGGATCCATATACTTCCCGTAAACCACAACCGTAGTAGAGGAAGTAATACCATACTCTTCAAAAGCCTTTTTCAATTCCTGCGGATTACGGCGGTTCCAGTCTCCCGGGGATTCCAGCGCGATAGTATCCATATCGATAGCGCCGGGTATATGTCCCGAAAGGTATGCATCACGGTTACGGTAATGGGCATGAACGATCATGAAGAGCCCGCCCCTATATGATTCCGGCTTTTTACCGGCGATCAGATCCGACACCCAATGCGGATGCACGAGGTGTTTGAAGCGTTCCAGCCTTTCCATGGGCAGCGCCTCATCCGCAGTCCATTCATCCATAAAATGATCATACAATGAAACATCCCGGTAACCGGCACGTTCAAACCTCCCGGCCACCAATAACGTCTCCTCTTTCGAGTAACCGTAAAGGATGATGCGGTTGCGGGGCAGGATCCGCTTATGCCTCACGATCTCGATCCAGTCAAGGTATCTGATCCATTTCACCGGAAGACTTTTTGCACCCTGAATATGTCCGCCCCTGGGCTCATTTTGCAACCTCCACCCATTGAATGCATCGACAGGGCGTACATCAATTACAAGAACCCCATTGATCCCCATGAGCCCTCGAAGCTCAGATGTCTGTATTTCCTTGTATTTTCGATCCATTCGATATTCTTTTAGGGTAGGGTCTTAACTACTTTTCAGGGTTAATTCCAGGCTGGCTTTCAGGAGAGGAAAAACCTGACATCGGTTTGCCGAGAACCAATAAAGATCCAGATTATTTTTCCGACTCCTGCTGCATATAAACAGCAATCAGTTCAAAGTTAGTACGAACTATGTACATGCTGCGGAGCATGGATAAGGTTTTTTCGACCAGGGAAATGGAAATGAACATTTTCTCTTCAGCGATTTCCTTAATGGTAAAGCCCTGGCATAAGAGAGTAAGTACACATTTTTGCCTTTCAGTCAAATGTACCTTCTGAGCCATATCGGGATACATTTCCTCGAGCAGCATGAATTTTCTCAGGACCTCAGGATACACTATCTCCCCCTTATTGATCCTTCGAAGGGCTTTAACCATCTCATCCCTGTCTAAGGATTTGTACAAGTACCCTCTGACCCCAAGCTGGAACGCTTTTTTAATAAAATGTATCCTGGTCTCTCCGGAATAAATTACAAGGAATTTGGTCCTGAAGTGTTGAATGCACCTCCTGATATTGACAAAAGGATCATTTTCATCAAGCCAGAGATCCAATAATATTATTGTGAAGGTAGCCGGATCAGCTGTGGTGATTGCCTCATCTACCGAACTTGCACTGCCCATGAGTTGTATCTCACCCCGGGATGGCCTGAATAAGGTCCTGAAACCTGTTACAGTTACAGGATGGTCTTCGATGTAAAACAAGTTTATCATTGCTTATTCCCTCCCGTGTTTGTAAAAGGAAAACTGATCTGCCAGTCAACCCCGTTCCCCGGACTTGAACTGCACAGAGCCTGACCGCCAAGAAGCCTGGCTCTTTCCTTGATATTTTTCAGCCCTATGCCTGTTTTCCTTAATACGGTATCAGCAAATCCAGGTCCGTCATCGCAATATGTGAGAATAATCTGCCCGCTCTCAGCTTTCAGGTTGATCAGGACACTTGATCCCTTTGCATATTTTGAGGCATTGTTCAATAATTCCTCGGTGATGCGGTAAAGCAGTTTTGCTTTTTCGAATTCAAGCCCGGGAAAGCCCTCATCCACCCTGCAATTGATAACGAGGCCGGTAAGATTCGACATATCGAAACAGAGCTCATTAATAAGATCACTTACGCTGCTTTCCTTAAAATTCACACCCTGTATTCTGTGAGATATCCTGCGGATGCTGTTCGACAACTCCCTGAGTTTTTCCCGTATCTCCTGTTGCAAGCCCTCCTGCCCTATGTTAATCGTCTGGATATGCCCATCAAGTTTTTCCAC